>JACCDO010728416.1_pt1 | contig 12357 bp, 6 predicted proteins | sample 7446101 | NCBI WGS metagenome assembly JACCDO01 (sample SAMN15323440, study PRJNA562643) | freshwater metagenome | isolation source: river surface water | place: USA:Blue River Watershed | collected 2017-08-16 | reverse complement strand
GGTACAAGCGGCACATCTGGCTCAACTGGAACTGGAGGTTCATCGGGTACGTCTGGTTCTGATGGCACATCGGGAACTTCTGGCACGAGCGGTAGTAGTGGAGAAGCAGGTACATCAGGTACAAGTGGCTCTGGTGGTACATCCGGCTCAAGCGGCACATCAGGAAGTAGTGGAAGTAGCGGTTCATCAGGAACAACTGGCTCAGCAGGAACTTCTGGCACGAGCGGTTCAAGCGGCACAAGTGGTGAAGATGGAACTTCAGGAAGTAGTGGTTCATCTGGCTCGAGCGGTACAACTGGCTCATCGGGAACTTCAGGAAGTTCTGGCTCGAGTGGAACAAGTGGCACATCGGGAAGTTCTGGAACAAGTGGCTCAAGCGGTACAACAGGTTCAAGCGGTACAACTGGCTCATCGGGAACCAGCGGTAGTAGTGGAACTGCTGGCTCAAGTGGTGTAGATGGTACAAGTGGCACATCAGGAACTTCTGGCTCAAGCGGAAGTAGTGGTTCAAGTGGCACATCAGGAACTTCTGGCACAAGTGGTTCGGATGGTTCATCTGGCTCAAGCGGAAGTAGTGGTTCGGCTGGCTCATCTGGTTCGGCTGGTTCAAGCGGCTCAAGCGGTACAACAGGTACATCGGGAACATCTGGCACAACAGGAACTTCTGGCTCGAGTGGTACTGATGGAAGTAGTGGTTCAGCAGGTTCTTCTGGCTCAGCAGGTTCAAGCGGCTCAAGTGGTACAACAGGAACTTCTGGCACAAGTGGTTCAAGTGGCGTAGATGGCACAAGCGGTACTGATGGAAGTAGTGGCTCATCCGGCTCAACTGGAACTGATGGTACATCTGGCACAACGGGCTCAAGTGGTAGTAGTGGAACTGCTGGCACAAGCGGAATAGATGGCTCAAGCGGAACAAGCGGCTCATCAGGATCTAGCGGTACAAACGGCACGAGCGGTACTACGGGCTCGTCTGGTACAACAGGTTCATATGGTACAAGTGGCTCATCAGGAACAAGTGGTAGTGATGGAACGTCTGGCACTGATGGTACAAGTGGCTCATCGGGAAGTGCCGGCTCAAGTGGAAGTAGTGGCTCTTCGGGAACTTCTGGTTTAGATGGTACATATTTTGGTAGTAGTGGTACAAGTGGTACAAGCAGCACAAGCGGTACAAGTGGCACAACAGGAACAAGCGGCTCATCTGGTTCTTCTGGATTGGATGGTACTTTCTTCGGAAGTAGTGGTTCATCGGGTAGTAGTGGTACAAATGGCACAAGCGGTACTGATGGCTCAAGCGGCTCTTCTGGTACAAATGGTACAACTGGCTCAAGTGGTACAAGCGGTTTAGATGGAACATTCTTTGGTTCATCTGGTAGTAGTGGTTCAAGTGGTACTGGTGGCTCTTCTGGATTGGATGGTTCAAGCGGCTCAAGCGGTTTGAGTGGTTCATCTGGTTCAAGTGGCACATCTGGTTTAGATGGAACATTCTTCGGCTCTTCAGGAACATCAGCAACATCTGGTACAAGCGGTATAAATGGCACAAGCGGTGTGGATGGTACGAATGGTACAGCTGGTAGTAGTGGCTCTTCAGGAACATCTGGTTTAGATGGAACATTCTTTGGTAGTAGTGGAACAGCAGGTTCTTCTGGTAGTACTGGAACGGCTGGGTCATCTGGCACAGGTGGTTCATCTGGCACAAGCGGTACAAGTTCTACAAGCGGTACATCTGGATTAGATGGTACTTTCTTCGGAAGTAATGGTACATCAGGTACAACCGGTACGGATGGCTCAAGTGGGTCTTCGGGAATTAGTGGTAGTGATGGTACAAGCGGCTCTTCGGGAACTTCTGGTTTAGATGGTACATTCTTTGGTAGTAATGGAACATCGGGCACAACAGGTACGGATGGCTCATCAGGAACAAGCGGCTCTACTGGAACGAATGGTACAACTGGCTCGGCTGGTACAAGCGGCACAACAGGTTCTTCTGGTTCTTCTGGATTGGATGGTACATTCTTTGGTAGTAATGGAACATCAGGAACATCTGGAGCTCAAGGTTCTCAAGGTGAAGCTGGCACATCTGGTACATCTGGTACAACTCCTCCTGGCTTTACTTCAGGTACGTCTGGTACTGATGGATTTAATGGCACATCGGGTTCGTCTGGTACATCAACACCTGGTATTTCATCGGGAACTTCTGGCACAGGTGGGGTTAGTGGTACGTCTGGAACTTCAGCATTAGGTGTAACATCAGGTACAACAGGTAGTGCTGGTGCTAATGGTACAAATGGTACTTCTGGTTTTGCAACAATTAGTGGTACAACAAATAATGGTGTATTAACATTAGAGGGTTCATCTCCTAATACAAGAGCAGAAGATAACTTAACTTTTGATGGTAATACATTAAGTGTTACCGGAAATGTAATAGTAACAACTTCTGTAGCAGCTAGTACATTTATATCAGCAACAACATTTAGAGAAACATATTCGGATTTAGGTACTGGTGGCAGTGCTACATTTGATTTATCAACAGCAAATAATTTTAGAAGACAATTTAATGGTTCTGCAACAATAACTTTCAGTAACCCTCCTGCTTCTAATGCATTTGGATTTACAATGACAACAATAAATGCTGGAGCATATGTTATAACCTGGCCTGCATCGGTTGATTGGGTAGGTGGAGTAGCGCCTGTATTAACTTCTGCTGGAACGGATGTATTAACATTCTTTACATTTAATGGTGGTACAACATATTATGGATTTGTAGTAGGAAAAAATCTTAGTTAATAATTAAAGTTATGAGTATAGCAAGAAAATTAATACCAAGTGGAGAGGAAACGTTTCCATTTAAAATACAAATAACAACAACATCAGCAAACACTGTATGGACTACTCCATTATCAGATTTTGGTGGATTAACTCCACAAGTTGTAATTGATTGGGGAGATAGTACGGGAAATTCTGGATTGATAACATCCTCAAGTTCTATTAATAGAATTCACACATATGTTTCACCTGGAACATATACAATTACAATTTCAGGTTTTATGCCTGGCTTTACTGTTAATAACTTATCATCAATTAGAAGTTTGGTAACGGCAATTGTTCAATTTGGACAAGTTGGATTGAGAGCATTAAATTTTTATGGATGTGTGAATCTAACTTCTATACCATCTAGCGCATCACTTAGTGCCGTTGGTGGATATGGAGGTTTAAATGAAGTTCGTAGTTATGCAAGTTTTATGAGAGGTACTCGTATAACTTCAATACCTTCTGATATCTTTTCATATTCTCAATACGCAACAACATTTACCGATACATTTTCATCAATACCAACCATATCAACCGCACCAGCTGGTTTATTTAGTAGTAATACAGCTGCAACAACATTTGCATCTTGTTTTTTTGGATGTACTGGATTAACATCCGTACCATCAACACTATTTGACCAAAATACACTTGTAACAAACTTTTCTGGTACGTTTAGAAACTGTTTAGCATTAACAAATGTATTACAATTTACATTCAATACAGCTGTTACAATTTTTAATAACTGTTATAATATGAGTACTACATCCAATGCACTTACTGGTACAGCGCCAGAATTATGGAATAGAGTACCAACTCCGTCTGGAACTGATTGTTTTAATAATTGTGTAAACTTAACAAATTTTGCAGCAATACCATTAAACTTTAAGTAATTATGTATTTAAGAATAGTAAATAATATAACAACATATCCTTACTCTTTGGAAAAATTAAGAGAAGATAATCCAAGAACTAGCTTCCCATCAGAAATGACGGAATCTGTGATGAATGAATTTAATATTTATGAAGTTAGACAAACACCAAAACCAAACGATTATACAAAAAATATTTCAGAAGGAACTCCGATATTAATAGAGGGAGTTTATTATCAAAATTGGGAACAAACTAATGCAAGCGAATCTGAAATAAATTCTAGAATAGAAATTAAGTGGGAAGAAATTAGACAAATTAGAAATGAGTTGTTGCAAGAATGTGATTGGACACAATTGAGTGATATACCAACTGAGATAAAAACAGCTTGGCAATCATATAGACAATTACTTAGAGATGTTACAACACAAACAAACCCATTTGATATAGTGTGGCCTGTAAAACCTTAATTAAGGTTGTACTATATTTATACATAAAGATAAAATAAATAATGGTAATTCACAGCCCCATATTTTCAGGTTCAATCATTCAAGATAGGAATAATGCGTACGCAGATTTGAGTGGTTCGTTCACTGGTTCACTCACAGGCTCATTTAAAGGAACAATTGATGTACAACAAGCATCTTTTGATAACTTACAAGTAAATAATAGTTTATCCGTAAGTGGTTCTATGAAAATGACCGGTTCGATAAATTTAACGGCAGGTGGATATTTAGTAGATGGGGTAAATGTTTTAGATTCTGCAATTGCATTTGCAATAGCATTAGGATAAAAAATAAAATATAAATGGCAAACGCATTTAAAAATAGTATAACAGGTTCAATTGGAACGATAGGAGCTAAAGTTTATGAAACTCCTGCTAATACATCAACAACTGTAATTGGTGTTGGTGTAGCAAATGTAAATTCTCAAAATATTTCAGTTAGTGTGATGGTTAGAGATAACTCAGCAAATAAAACTGTATATGTTGTAAAAGATTCCTTAATTTTACCTGGTAGTTCTAATGTGTTGGTTGGTGGTGAACAAAAATTAGTTTTAGAAGCTGGAGATTTTCTTTCAGTAACATCATCATTAGCTAATTCAGCAGATGTAATTGTTTCAGTATTGGAGATAACTTAAAAGTTGTAATGAATGGAGTATTTAGGTGGTAACCCTAATGGTTTAAATCAATTAAGTTCATCCTTAATTGCGTTATTTGTAAGTGGTAGTAGAATAGCTAACTTCTCATCGGAATCGGTGAATGTAGTTGGTAATTTTACTGCTTCTGGTATTCAAACTAATTTAATTGTTAGTCAATCAAATTCTCCTATACAAATAAGAGGTAATGTTCAAATTTCAGGTTCGTTAAATGTATCATCATCTATATCTGCATCTTTATTTAGAGGTGATGGTAGTGGATTATTTAATATTGATGCAAATGCAATCGGAGATTTAGATAGATTAAAATCAGGCTCAGCAATTGCACAAATTTCACCGAATAGAGGATTGACTGTAAACACTGGTGTAACAATTGATAACTTTTTAATTGTTACTGGTAGTGGAATTTTTAGAGGTGATGTTACTGTAGCTGGAAAAATTACATCAACTGAATTACATACAACATTTATATCATCATCAGTAATATTTGCAAGTGGTTCAAATAAATTTGGTGATGCTACATCTGATAGACAAGAAATTACTGGTTCACTATCCGTAAGTGGCTCAATTGGAGTTACTGGTGATACAATACCAACTGATACATCAACAAATGAAGTATTAGTAGTAAACTTAACAACAGGTAGAATTGGTAGAAGATTTGCAGCAGCAACTTCTGGTACGTCTGGTACATCAGGAACATCTGGTAGTGGGGGCTCATCCGGTACATCTGGTAGTGGAGGTTCAAGTGGCTCAAGCGGAAGTGGTGGTACGTCTGGCACAAGCGGTTCTGGTGGTACATCAGGAACTTCAGGCTCAAGTGGCTCAAGCGGAAGTAGTGGTTCATCTGGCTCAACTGGTTCTGCCGGTACTTCGGGAAGTGGTGGCACATCGGGAACTTCTGGCACAAGCGGCTCAAGTGGTACAAGTGGAAGTGGAGGTTCAAGCGGCACAAGTGGAAGTGGTGGAACATCTGGCACAAGTGGTACGGATGGCTCTTCTGGTAGTGGTGGTACTTCTGGCACAAGCGGCTCAAGCGGTACATCCGGTAGTGGAGGCTCATCAGGAACTACTGGTTCAGCTGGTACTACGGGTTCTGCTGGTACAACTGGCTCAGCTGGAACTTCTGGCACAACAGGTTCTTCGGGAACTACTGGCTCAAGTGGTTTAACCGGTACATCGGGAACTTCTGGCTCGAATGGTTCTTCGGGAACAGCTGGTAGTCCTGGTAGTGGTGGCTCATCCGGTACATCTGGTAGTGGGGGTATTAGTGGAGCTGGTGGCTCTGCTGGTACGTCTGGTAGTGGTGGTACGTCTGGCACAAGCGGCTCAAGTGGTAGTAGTGGAAGTAGTGGTTCTGGTGGTTCATCGGGATTAAGTGGAGCGGGCGGTACAGGTGGTACAGCTGGTACATCTGGCTCGAGTGGAACAAGTGGCTCAAGTGGTAGTAGTGGAAGTGGAGGCTCTTCGGGAACATCAGGTTCATCTGGAACATCAGCATCTGCTGGTACGGGTGGTACGTCTGGCACAAGTGGTACAAGCGGTACAACTGGCTCGGCTGGTACAACTGGCTCGGCGGGTTCTTCGGGAACAACAGGTACTTCAGGTAGTGCTGGTACGTCTGGCTCGGCAGGAACTGCTGGTAGTGGTGGTACAAGCGGACAAAGTGGTGGTATCAAATACGATTTTAATACATCAACAACTGATGCTGATCCTGGTAATGGTAGAGTTTCTTATAATAATGGTGTAATAGGTTCAGTATCTTTTATATACATTGATATTTTAGACCAAAATGGTAATAACCAATTAGGATGGTACAATACTTGGGATGATAGTACAACATCTTCGGCTAGAGGATATGTAATTCTTTCTTCTAGAGATAATGGTACTGTTAATAATATATTTTTAGTTAATGGTGCAGTAACAAACGCATCTGGCTATTTTAAAATTCCTGTTTCTTATGTAAGTGGTACACTTCCTACAAATAATGCACAATTAGTTGTTGATTTTGTAAGAACAGGTGATGGTGGAACTTCTGGATCTGGAGGTACGTCTGGCACAACAGGTACATCTGGTAGCGGAGGCTCATCAGGAACTTCAGGAAGTGCTGGTACAGCAGGAAGTGGAGGCTCATCGGGAACTTCTGGAAGTGGGGGTTCGTCTGGAACTGCGGGTAGTGGAGGTTCGTCTGGCACAGCAGGAACTTCTGGTAGTGGAGGCTCATCGGGAACTTCTGGAAGCGGAGGCTCTTCTGGAACTCGAGGTACCGCAGGTAGTGGTGGTACTTCTGGCACAACAGGTACCGCTGGTAGCGGAGGTTCAAGCGGCACAAGTGGAAGTGGTGGAACATCTGGCACAAGTGGCTCGGGTGGAACATCTGGTACAAGTGGTAGTGGAGGCTCTTCTGGTAGTGGGGGTACATCTGGCTTATTATCATTAACTGGTACAACCGATAATGGTGTAATCACATTAAACGGAACTGCTCCAAATGCAACCGTTGAAGCAAATTTAAGATTTGATGGAACAACCCTTGCGGTAACTGGTAATGCTACAATTAGTGGTGACCTTACTGTAAGTGGTACAACAACATATATCAATACAACAACATTAAATGTAGGTGATAATATTATTACTCTTAATGCAGATTTTGCATCTGGTGCACCAACTGAAAATGCTGGTATTGAGGTAAGGAGAGGTTCATCTTCAAATGTTTCATTCTATTGGAATGAATCAACTGATAGATGGTATGCGGATAATACATTAGAAGTAGCGGGTAACGTAATTCTTAGTGGAACAATTGATACAGGTCAAGGGGCAACTGAAGTTTACTTAATGAACCAAAATCTTCGTACAACTGATAACGTTCAACATGCTACTATTACCGCAACAAATGGTATTAATGTAACTGGTGGTAACCTTTCGGTAAGTGCTGGTAATATTACTATAAGTGGTACGATAGATACTGGACAAGGTGCAACGGAAGTTTACTTAATGAACCAAAATCTTCGTACAACAGATAACGTAACTTTTAATCAGGTAACAGCAAACTTAATAGGTAATGCAACTACATCAACTACGGCAACTTTTATAAACGTACAAGATACAAGAGCATTAGTAACTACACCTCAGACTCAAAATATGAATCAGGGTGTTAGATTTGATTTTAGACAAAATTCAACTAATGGTTTAAATGATGGTGGTACTTACAATGGTGTAATGTATTTCCGTAAATATGGTAGTGGTGGTGATTGGTCTGGTGGTGGTGCAAACGAACTAGGATTTACCGATAATGGTAATATGTGGTTGAGATATGGTAGTGGAACTTCTTGGGGAGCATGGAGAAGAATAATGGATACTACATCATATCCATATGCTGCAAATATGAATCAGGATGTAAGAACAACTGATTCTCCAACATTTGCTAACGCAACAATTGCTGGACATTACTACACATCTAATAATGGTTCTAATATTGCAATAAGAAGCCAAAATAATAACTCCGATGTAGGATTGTTATTACAAAATAGTGGAGGTAGTTACAAAGTACAAATTTATGGTACTGGTGCTAACTACGGATTTTTAAATGGAGCTTGGGCAAGTTGGGATATTAGAAAAGAAGTAAATGGTAATATGTTCCTTAACAACCAAAGTACATATTATCTAAATGGTAGTGAAATCTTCTATAATAGAGTGTATGGTAATACGGATATGCGTTCACCAATCTACTATGATTACACAGATACAAACTGGTACTTAGATTCAAGCGCTACATCTCGTCTTAATATCTTAAATTTAGCTGGATATGGTTTTGTAATTGGGCAAACAACAAATGGTCAATCATTCTTCCAATGGGAAGGTGCATCATTTAGAAATCCTGGAGACCATACTCCTTCTTTCTTAATAAGAGCAGATAACTCAACTACTGGTATAAATGGATTTAGACCAGCATTAGCACTTTATAATGTAAATGGTGGTAACCAAACTACGGTAGGTATGACATTCGTATCTGCTGAAGGAGCAACTGGAGCTGGTAACTCTGTAAACTTAGCAGGTATTATAGCTAAGAAAGAATCATCAGGAAATGTAGGTGGTTGGTCTCAAGGTTCTCTTACATTCTTTACAAAAGATTTTGGAACTAGAGTAGATGCGCAATATATAGGACCTGATGGTAGAGTTGGATTTGGCACAACTGATTTTTCATATACAGCAACTGATAACGCTTCAGTAATAAATACCATTACCAATAATAGAGTATTCATAAATGGTTCACTTCAATTATTAGGAAACCAAGATGCAATTGTATTTGGTAGAAGTGCTGCATCATTTATGAGAGATGAGGAAATTGGATTTGGTTGGGGTGGTGGTTGGTATATGACCGATGGTACATACCTAAGAGTAAGAGGTTCAAAAGTTCTTTACAATGATAACTACATTCGTTCTCAAAACTCATTTAGAGTAGGTTCTGAATATTCAATTTGGGGAACTTATGGAACTTATAGTTCTTATATAAGTAGAATAGCATATCTTTCATTTGACTGGAACGCAGCTTATGATTCATATTCTAATCATGGTATATCATCAACTGATTTAAATGGTTCGTTTACGGATTCAATCAGTATTAACTCATATAATGATATTGTATTAAGAGTTGACTCAAATGATAATAATAATAACTCTTATGTGAGATTTATGGATAATACCACTGGTAACAACCAATTTGCTTATATTGGTAGAGAAAGTGGTAGTCCAATTGCATACTTTGGAGGTTCGGTTTATGGAACAATATTTTATGATGCAAACGATAGTGGATATTATATAGACCCTAACTCAACATCAATGAGTGCATTGAGAATGAGAGGTGGGGCATTATTTGGACCAAACCCAACATGGGGAGCTTATTTATTAGTTGGTGGTGATGGTAGAAATGGATATGTTGATTCAGCATTTGCTTCTGTTGCAGCAACTAATGGTAACTTACACTTAGATGCGGGTAGTGGATATCAATTATATCTAAACTATTATGATGGTAATGTAATTTATTTTGGTGGTGGTGCATATAATAACTGGGGTGAATTTAGTAGTGGTATATTCTACGCATATAATCAAATGCGTTCACCTATAATGTATGATTATAATGATACTGGATATTATGTAGACCCGAATGGTACAACAAATATTCGTTATCTAAAAGTTAATACAACAGGTACTTCATCATCAACCAGAGCTCTTACAATTAAGAACGATGGTTTTGGTGAATACAACTATGGTTCATATCCTGGAGCTTGGACATCTGCACTACAAATCCAAAATAATGATAATACCAAAATGATTTGGATATCACCATTGGATAGCGGTAACTGGGCAAACTTTAGAGTAAATGGCTCAACTGCAGGTTTACACTTCAATATGGGTGGTAGTATAAACAATAATGGTACTACAACTTGGGAAATTTATAGTTCTTATGTTTATAGTGGATATCCAATATATGGAACTATATTTTATGATGCTAACAATAGTGCATATTATGTAGACCCTAATGGTACATCTCGTATTGGTGGTATTCAAATAGGTGGAGCATCTGGTACATCAAACGAAATACGTTTTTATGGTGTAAATGGTGATGCAGCAGGTTCATACAATCACGCAGCTATTATAGAAAGATTGTGGAGAAATACCGATGAATCTGAATTATTAATATTCAAAGGTAATGATCCTGATACTTCAACTATACATGACCGTGTAAGAATAGCAGCAACAGGTAGAATTGTATTCCGTTCATCTGCAACTTATCACGATGTAGATGGCTATATTTCTTGGGAAGGTACGGGTAATACCGAAGGTAGTGGATACTTTTATGGTTCAGAATTCCATGTACCTGGAGCAATTCAATCTCCAATTTATTACGATAGAAATAACTCAGCATATTTTACAGACCCTGCATCTCGTTCTCGTCTTGCTTCAATAGATTATGGTAATGGTGGTTACTACTTTGCTGGTGGTGATTGGGGTTGGAGACATAATACTCCGTTTGGATGGATTCAATTTGGACCAGCAAACTCTGGACACGCTCACATCTATACTGATAGAAGTAATTTCTATTTCAACGTAAATGAAATGTACGCTAATGGTTATCGTTTGGCAATGTACAATTTCTGGGTTGGTAACATGTATTTAGGAAGTGGTGGTGATTTCTACGCAACTATTTTCTATGATACAAACAATAGTGGATACTATTGTGACCCTGCTTCAACAAATAGATTAAACTTTGTAAACGCTAATAACATATACATCAATCCTGGTTATATGTTATAATCTGATCCTGGTGGTTGGACTGGTGAATACTATAAGATTCAATGGCATAGTTCACACTTGTATTTACAAGCTTACGCAAATGGTTACCATATTATGAGATATGGTTCTGACGGTTTAGAATCTCATCAGTTTGCTAGAGATGGAAACTATTGGAATAGATATATGGGTTGGATGAGTAACTACATCAACCAAAACGTAAGAACTGATGCTTCACCAACATTCAATGACATATATTCAAATGCTTGGTTTAGAAATAATAACTCTGGACAAGGTTTGTATAATAACAACAGAGGAATGCACTGGTATTCAAACAATGGATACTGGAAATCAGCAGGTGGTGGATATGGATATGGTGGTATAGTATTCTACAATAACTACGAATCTGATTTAAGAGGATACGCTGGATATTGGGATGGTAGTGGTTTTGGTATGTTGAACTCATCTGGTAACTGGCAGATTCGTATTGAATATGGTAATGCTCACATGGAGTTGTATCGTATTACATATATGAATGATGCAAGAGCATACATTTTCTATGATAGAGATGATACCGGATACTATATGAATCCTAACTCTCGTTCTCAATGGTTAGGATTAGAAAATAGAGGTAAAGGTAATATATCATTAACCGGTAGGTCAAACTGGAGAAGACCACAAGATTATACTGGTGATGTTTACTATTGGACAGGTAATATGGGTTGGGGTACTACGGACTTCAACTGGGTAATGGATTGGGGTAGTGGTGATATTGATACTTGGTCAAACCCTGCTAACCAACCTCCTGGTACATCTCACTGGGTGGGTGTTCAATCATACCACTATACTTGGAGTTATAATTCGGGATATGGATGGCAGTTAGTTGGTGGACCTGTGGATAGATTGTGGTTTAGAAACTCTTGGCCAAACAATAGTGGATGGAAAGCAATGGTTGACTCAAACAACAGAGGTGAATATTGTATTCCAACTTACGATTATAACCACTACTCAAGAGTTTACTTTACTTATAATAGAGGATACTACGCAACACAAACCGATTCGGCAATGTGTCAACCTTATTCAACTGGTAACAATGGTGCGTTCATGTCATTCCATAAAGGTGGTTACTACGCATTGAACTTAGGTTTGGATGGTGATAACGTTGTAAGATGGGGTGGTTGGTCTTCTAGATGGCAGAGATACTATTTGAATGATGATACTATTGGTACTCCATATGTAGTTC
>JACCDO011712391.1_pt1 | contig 12358 bp, 15 predicted proteins | sample 7446101 | NCBI WGS metagenome assembly JACCDO01 (sample SAMN15323440, study PRJNA562643) | freshwater metagenome | isolation source: river surface water | place: USA:Blue River Watershed | collected 2017-08-16 | reverse complement strand
TACCTTTGTAGCATGGAAATCAAAGAAGCACAAGCTCAAGTAGATCACTGGATCCAAACGCTAGGTGTACGCTACTTCAACGAACTCACGAATATGGCCGTCCTGATGGAGGAAGTTGGCGAGCTGGCCCGCATCATGGCCCGGCGCTATGGCGAGCAATCCGAGAAGGATAGCGATAAAAACAAAGACCTCGGCGACGAAATGGCCGACATCTTATTTGTATTGTGCTGCTTGGCCAACCAAACCGGCATAGACCTCGATGCCGCATTAGTCAAAAACCTCGAGAAAAAAACGAAAAGAGACGCCACGCGTCATCACGAAAACCCCAAACTGAAGTCCTGATGGAAACCATTCAAAAAGCGTTGCAACCCAGCCAGTATTTACTGGTTTCTGCCCTACCACAACAATATCAAATGAAGCTTTGGCCTTTGATAGATGAGGTAATTCCGCAACCAGAGGAAGGCTCGCCAAGGGCTATTATTTTGTGCACGAGCGATGCACAGGCCAGAGAAATTCACGCAGAATTTGTCAAGTTGGCCAAACCTAAAGACCTCACCGTAGACCTCGTTGTCGAAAAGGGCAACAAATTGCAGCAGCGCAATGACCTATTCGATGGCACCGAAATTATTGTCGGCACCACGCGCCGGATGGCCGAGCTCTATTTTCAGAATGGCTTCAATATCAAAAAACTCAAACTGTTCATCGTCTTGGGCTTAGAGGAGCAAATGCGCGCAGGCCACAAGGGTTATATTGTTCGCCTCACCGAGAGTTTGCCAAAATGCAAATCTTTGTTTTTTACCACAAACCCCGATGAAGAGCGCTCCGTTGGCTACTTAGATGAATTTTATCCGAACATTCGCCTCCTTGAGTTGTCTGAAGAAGCATGAGGTCGAATACATCTATAAAACAACTTAGGCCGAGCGTCAGAAAAGAAGCCACTGTATCCACTGAATTGGAATCGTTTCAAAACGATGTTTTGCGTCCAATACTGAAATTGCAGCATGAACTTTTCCAATTTGAGTGGTTCCAAAACCCTTTATTTAAGGCTATACAATCAATTGAAAACCCAGTATTACAACGAACCCAACTCAGCAATGTTTTGTCGAAAAATCCAAATCTAACCAATCGTTATATTGGTATGATTTGCGGCTTGTTTACCAATGAAGAATTTACGTTTTATTTGAGCCAAAAATCAGTAGTAGACAAACGCATTAAAGAACTGCTGATTACACGCTTTCTCTCTTATCAAGCGTAGTTAGACCATATCAAACGCTGCAATAAAAACAGGTTCTTTGGGTTCAAAGTCTCCTCTGACCACTACATCTACCTTTGCAACACCAATAATTTGATGCAACAAGCCCCATTTGAACTGTTGCTGTGCTTTTTGGTAGAGCGGGTCTCTGGTATCGTTCCACCACAGCATAGTGTGTAGTTTTTCTTGAGCCAAAACGGCTTCAAATAAGCGCGACACATCGGCTATATTTCCAGACGGATTGCATACCACATCGGGCACCAAAAACGTATGTTCTTTTGGCTGAATGAGTTTGCGCAAAAAGGGAATGTAGGGCAGTAATTTCACTTGCAGGCCACCTAATTTGCCTGGCAGCCGCTGGATTTCCCAACGCACCTGATGAAACTGCGCAAAGGCCAGGCGCTCCCCTTTGTCATCGAAAAGCGTATACACTGTTCCATTTTCAAAAAAGTGTGTAAAATAGGCGCTGTAGTGGCTGTAGTGGCTTTCTATTGTTTGAAAAACTTGACCTTCAATCTTTTCTTTTCTCAGATGGGCTGCGGCCTTCGGAAAAACCCTACTGAACGTTTGGGTGTTCAAATAGGCCTTGGTTTGGAAACCAAACGTTTCGCTCATCCATTTGCTGCGCACATTTTTGGCGTCGATGTAGGCGTAGCAATAGGCTTGCGTACCAGGGTATTTTGTCGTGATGTCCAAGAAGACGTTTTCGATTTCTTTCTTGATTTGCGACTTCGGATTCATGCGCGCCTTTCCTTTGGACTGAAAGCGTTTGTCAAAAGCAAAATAGCGCAAGTACAAGCCAAAAGGTCGCTTGCAGAAAGTAATATTGGCAAGTAGGTTTTCGCTACGACGCAAGGAGAAACTCAGTGGGTTATCGGTATGCGCCACGCTTTGCGCCACATCTAAATGCTTGTATTTGGCGCCGTTTGTACCTAGCACCGTTTGTTCAAAAAGCGCAACTAAATCAGTACTAATATGCTCAGCTTGTTCGAATTTCATAGGCGAAAGTAGCAATTATAGGATTTTACTAAGCCAGGTCAGGAGTTCGGTTTGTTGTTGCCCGCTAAGTACTTTGGTGACGCTGATTTGCTGTTTTTCCAATTCTTGCGCGGTGGAACTGCCCCAGGCAACAACTTTTGCGTGTGCAGGTATGGTATTGTGCGCTAGAAAAGCAAGAACATTACTCGGAGAAGAAAAAATATAGATGTCTTTTTCTTGGATGTGCAGTTTTTTGAATCGGGTGTTGTAAACCGGTACAATCATTTTTTCGCTTTCAGGAATCAAGGCACCGTAGGTCCCGATCGATAACTGACTACTCGGAAAGCAAACGCTGCGGCCCTTTCTCCAGGTGTTGAAGCGTTCGGCTTCTGCTTTGGGCAGACCCGATTGTTGGGCAATGAATACTACTTCTTTTTGATAGCGCTCTGCCACTTTTTTGGCGGTTTCAAGGCCTGCACAAGCAATTGGTGCAGTGGTCGTACATTGGCTCAAAAAGAATTCGGCTGCGCGGATACTCGCTAGAAATAAGATGTCGTAATTGTTCGGGCAGTCGAAAGGGAGGGCTTCAAAATCAATGAGCGCTTGTGCTTCTAAAATGCCATTTTGCTGAAGTGCGTACAAGCCTTCATTGAGATCTTCTGGATCTTTTGATAGGAAGATCCGGCTCATGGTTAGTTGCTTAGCGCCGAAACGATGTCATCAATGTGCGCATCGATTTCGAATTGGAAAAACTGAGCTGCTTCATTTGCATTTGAAGCGTGAGCGGCATAGATTTTGGTGTCGCCAAAATAGACGCCAAGGGGTAATTGGCAGCCGCCATCCATGGCTTGGAGTACACCGCGCTCTATGGCGATGTGTTCAGCAACCGCAGGATGGTTGAGTTGAGCAACAACAGCTTGCGTTTGTTGGTCGTTTTCACGGATTTGCAATCCCAACACACCTTGAGCCGGTGCAGGTACAAATTCGGTAGGGTCGAGCACCAATGTGTGGAGGTCTGAGAGTGGAAGTTGCAAACGGCTCACGCCTGCATTGGCCAAAAGGATGGCGTCATAGGCCCCACTGCGCAGTTTGTCTATGCGCGTAGGCACATTGCCGCGCAATTCTTCGATTTGCAGATCGGGACGCAGTGCTTTGATGATTGCTTTTCTGCGCGCTGAAGAGGTGCCGATAATGGCGCCTTGTTTGAGGCCCCATTTTTGGGTAGGATCTTGGGCAGACTTGCGCATGAGCAAGAGTTCGGATGGGTCTTCGCGGTAAGAGACAGCGCCGATGCAAAGGCCAGCGGGCTGTGTTGTTTCGAGGTCTTTGTGTGAGTGGACCGCGAGGTCGATGTCGTTATTGAGCAAGGCCGCTTCAATTTCTTTGGTAAAAAAGCCTTTGCCTTCTAGTTTATCAAAGCTGAGGTCTTGGATGCGATCACCTTGAGTGACAATGATCTGAAGTTGTACCTCGCAGCCGAGTTCTTCGAGTTGGTTTTTGACAAAGTGTGCTTGCCACAAAGCGAGGTCGCTGCCGCGTGTGCCAATGCGGATGAGCGGTTTAGTCTGCATGGTTGAGGATGATTTCTTTGGCCAACTTCATGGGGCCACTGATGTATTTTTTTTCGAGGTAGCTCACAACTTTGTCGAGTACTTCTTTGGCTTGCGGATCGAGGGTGTCGAGGTCTTCTTTGAAGATTTCGGTGTAAGCGGTAGCGCGTAGCTCCTTCACTTGAGCTGGGACGTTGCGCATGGCAATTTCTACTTTGCGCTCGCGCAAGAGGTGCTGGAACTCATAGCGCGCATTGGCAATGATTTCTTCTACCTGCTGCAGCTCCTTCGAGCGCTCTTTGACGTTTTCGTTGGAGATGCGTTGGAGGTATTCGATCGAAAGGTATTTGACCGCATGCGCAGTTAGGATGGCTTGGTCGAGGTCTTGCGGAATGGCGAGGTCGATGACGATTTTTTCTTGTGTTTCGCCATTCAGTAAAGTGTTGTATAAAGCAGGCGTAATGATAACGCCTTCCGCTGCGGTACAGGTGATCAGTACGTCGAAACCACTCTGGTAATGAGGCAGCTCATCCAGTGCAGAAGCATTTCCGCGAATTTCGTCGGCGAGTTTTTGCGCGTTCTCCAAAGAGCGATTGAACACTTGGAAGTTTTTAAAGCCGTGTTTTTTGAGAAAACGAGACATGGTAGTGTTCGTGACACCGGCGCCAATGATGAGAATGCGGGCCTCGAGCGGAATGTTGAGTTGCTTGAGGTATTGGTAGGCCAATGAAACAACGGAAACAGGTTTGGTCGAGATGCTGGTCTCGGTGTAAACTTGCTTGGCCGTTTCGATGACTTTTTTCATGAGTAAGCGAAGGAGGTCACCGGTGAGCTGAAGGCTGTTGCAGTGTTCGTAGGCCAAGCGCACTTGTGTAATGATTTCGCGTTCCCCGATGATCATGGAGTCTATGGAAGACGCTACCGAAAGTGCGTGCTGAACAGCTGCGCTTCCCGAATATACCTCGGCCTTACGCACGTAGTCTTCTAATTGAATCGGGACTAACTTTGGGTAGAGTGTCTGGAGCAAACGGGTCAGAAAAGGAGTGTCGAGCTCAGCGCTGCAGACAAAGGTGATTTCGACGCGGTTGCAGGTGGTCAGGAACATGAGTTCTGTGAGGCCAAGCGCTGCTTTGAGTTGCGCTAATTGCAAGACTTGCGCTTCTTTTTCGATGTGCAACAAACCAATTTTACTGACTTCTAGTTGTCGGTGCGTAAAGGCGATAATATGGAGTTGTTGCAACAAAGCGCTTTTTATATAGTGCAAAGCTAAGTGCTAGCTGCCGCAGAATTGTCATTGAATTGTCATAATTGCTAATTTAGAATCGGTTCAAATAGCTTAAGAACTTTAACTTTGCGCCATGCAACAAACTTTTCAGGCCATTCTTTTTGATTTGGGCGGCGTACTCATCGATATCGACTACCACGCTACAGAAAAAGCATTTGAAAAATTAGGCGTTACCGATTTCAAAGAGCGCTACACGCAATTTGCTCAAAATGCGCTATTTGATCGTTTTGAGTGCGGTGAAATTTCCGAGCAACACTTCGTCAATCTCTTGTTGCCGTATACGCAAACAGGCACTTCTCCCAACCAAGTTGTTGCAGCCTGGAACGCCATGATCGGCGCTTTTCCGCAAAGAAAAATTGCCCTTTTAAATCAATTGAAAAACCAACAAATACCGCTTTTTTTACTGAGCAATACCAATGCTTTGCATCTCGTTGAGGTGACAAGAGCCTTGAAAAAGATATCCGATGTGGCCTTGGGGGCCTATTTTGAGCAGGTTTTTTTATCGCACGAAATTGGCAAGAGAAAACCGCATCCTGAAACGTTTTTATGGACCTGCGACCAAATGGGTTTTGCGCCAGCAGACGTCTTGTTTATCGACGACAGCCCCCAACATATTGCAGGTGCGCAGGCAGCTGGCTTGCAGACTTATTTTTACGAGAACGAGACGGCTTTTTACGCGCTCTTTTCTTGACACAACTCCACGAGCAGGCCGTTTGTCGATTTGGGATGTAAAAACGCAATGCGCTTGTTGTCGGCACCGTCTTTTGGGCTTTGATGGATCAATTGAAAGCCCGCCTTTTCCAAGCGTTCGAGCTCTGCATCTATATCTGCAACTTCAAAAGCAACATGATGAAAACCGGGACCATTTTTTTCTAAAAACTTGGCAATCGGGGAGTCGGGCTTGCTGGCCTCTAGGAGTTCAATTTTAGATTCACCCACTTGAAAAAATGCGGTTTTGACCCCTTCAGATGCGACGGCTTCTTGTTTGTAACAAGACGTATTGAGCAGCGCTTCAAACAGCGGTATGGACTGCTCTAAACTTGCTACTGCAATGCCGAGGTGTTCGATGCGCTTCATAATTTAGTCGTCGATTTTAATGAATTTTTCCGTTTTGTTATCGTAGTTGATGAAATACACACCACTTACGATGTTTTTGCAGTCTACCGAAGAACTGAAACCTGTTTTGAGGAGGTTTCCGTAGGCGTCATAAATCTCATATTTTGTTTTGACCACTTGATTTTTGGCTTTAAAAGTCAGGGTGGAATGCACTTTGGTAGGGCTGAAGGTAACGGCTGGGATGGTCGAGGTGAAGCTTGTGCTTTTGGAAACTCTTGGCTTGCCCGAACTATCGGTTTGGCTCACCCTCACGGTGTTTTTACCAGAGTGCGGCGTCAGTTGAAATTGATACGTATTTGCGCCCTTGGTTCCTTTACCTTTGACTTGCCCAACTTCTACCCAGCGCCCCCACTTAAATTGTTCAATACTGAAGTCGAGCACTGCCTGTTCATTGGTGGTGGTCCAACTGAGACTTCCGTCTTTTTGCGCCGAAATTTGCGTGCACTCAAAAGTGCTTTTGGGCAATAAAATACTTGGATTCAAGAAGCGCGGTTCGCAGCCCGCAGCGTGTTCGAGTACCACAAACACGTCATCTCCTTTTTTGAGGTGAAAGAGCTTGAAATCGATTTCGAAGTGAGAGGTTTGAATGACAGCTGGGAGAATTTCTCCGTTGACCAGCACTTTGCTGATACAGAAACCAAAGCCGTCTGCCATCGGCGGATTATTGACGATTAGGTTTTTTTCTTGGTAAGTACCTTCAAGGGAGAGTAACTCGACTTGTGCGTTGGTAGTCAAACTCCATCCGAGCAGATAAACGAACAATAAACGACCCAACATTTGCTTGCTTTTCTTACAAATATAGCAGGAATCAAGTGCTTTCGATTAATTTTGTCTCATGCCGAATACAAACTACGACTTCATCAAAGCACTGCATCTTATTTTTATGGTAAGTTGGTTTGCGGGGCTATTTTACATGGTACGCTTGTTCATTTATTTTAGAGAAGCTGCCGACAAACCTGCTGTAGAGAAGGAAATTTTGCAAAAACAATTTGTCATCATGATGCAGAGACTATGGTGGATCATTACGACGCCGGCTATGGTCTTGACCGTTGTATTTGGTATTTGGATGCTCGCGCTCAATCCAGCATATTTGTTGCACGCACCTTGGATGCACCTCAAACTGGGTTTTGTTGTACTCTTGCTCATCTATCACTTTTACTCCCAAAAATTATTGAGAAATGGCGAGGCAGGCCAGATTAAATGGTCTTCTAATCAGCTTCGGATTTGGAATGAGGTGGCCACACTTTTATTGGTGATTATTGTGTTCTTGGTCGTCCTCAAAAACCACCTCAACTGGATCAGTGGAACTATAGGCTTTTTTGGTGTTGGCGTTGCACTCATGTTGGGAATCAAGCTCTACAAGAAATTGCGGAAAACTCAAGCCTGAATTGTTCAAAAATTAAATTGTTTCTTTAGAAAGTTTGGTTACCTTTGCAAAAATTTTTTCGCAAACACGCAAAAACACATTCTAATGCAGCAAGCAGGTAAGTTTTCTTCACTTTTGCAAATCATCGTTTTCGCATTGTCATTCTTTGTTTTTCAACCTTTTGCAAAGGCCGCTGAAGAAGAAAATTTCAACGTTGGCGAAATGATCATGCACCACATCAAAGATGCGCATGAATGGCATATCACCGGGCCTGAGCACGGCAGAACCAGCATTTACCTCCCTGTGATTCTCTACGACAACGGCTTCAAAGTTTTCAGCTCTAAATATTTCTACCACGGAAAAGAAGTAGAAGTTGCTAAAAAACTTGAAAGCCTTTCGCTCCATTACATGGAAGGAGTAGGCCCTGCAAAAGGCTACGCACTTTATCACGAAGAAATTTACAAGCTCAACAACGAAGGCGCGCTTCATTTCGAAGGCGAACACCCACACAACGCCACACCTACAGACCTCTCGGTTACTAAAAACGTAGCTTCATTGTTGTTAGGTTCATTACTGATTCTCGTCATTATGCTTACTGTTGCTGGTTTTTACCGCAAGAACGGCGCAGTTGCCCCAAAGGGCTTGGCTAAGTTCTTAGAGCCGATCATCGTTATGGTTCGCGACGACATCGCCAAAGCCAACATCGACAAGCATAAGTATCATAAGTACGTTCCTTACTTACTCACGATTTTCTTCTTCATCTGGATCAATAACATGTTGGGCCTCATTCCAATTATTCCCGGCGGAGCCAACCTTACTGGTAACATCACCATCACACTTTTCTTGGCATTCTGCACCTTGCTTGTAACCGTATTCTCAGGTAACAAAAACTACTGGGGTCACATCTTCTGGATGCCAGGTATTCCTGTTCCCATGAAAATCTTCATGATACCAATTGAGCTGATTGGCATCTTTACTAAGCCCTTCGCCCTCATGATCCGTTTGTTTGCGAACATTACGGCTGGTCACATTATCGTTTTAGCTTTGATTTCTATCATCTTTATCAACAAAAACATCGCTTGGGCAGGCTTGTCTGTCCCGATGGCTTTGTTTATCTCGGTGCTCGAAATCCTCGTTGCTTTCTTACAAGGCTTCCTCTTTGCAATGCTTTCGGCATTGTTTATCGGGGCAGCTGTAGAAGAAGCACACCATTAAATAGTAACCTTTTAAATTAAATACAATGACAGGAATGTTTGGTAGTATTGCAGCAATCGGAGCTGGATTGGCAGTTTTAGGCGCAGGTCTTGGAATCGGTCGTATCGGTGGTTCTGCAGTAGAAGGTATTGCGCGCAACCCAGAAGCAGCTGGTAAAATTCAAACAGCGATGATCATCGCAGCAGCCCTTATTGAAGGTGTTGCCTTGTTTGGAGTAGTAGTTGGTCTTCTCGGAGCAAAAGCGTAATTAAACTCAAAAGGAAACTGCAACGGTTGGTTGCGGTTTCCTTTTTTTAAATTTTAAAAACACACAACAATGGATTTGATATTACCTGATTTTGGTTTACTAGTTTGGACAGGCCTCGTATTTAGCCTTTTATTGTTCTTGTTGGCCAAATTTGCATGGAAACCAATTTTGAACGCGGTCAATACGCGCGAGCAAAAAATTTCAGAGGCATTAGAACTTGCCGAGAAAACCAAAGCCGAAATGCAGGCGCTCAAAGCAGAAAACGACCAAATTCTCAAAGAAGCACGTGCTGAGCGCGATCAGATTTTGAAAGAAGCTAAAGAAGCTGCTACCGGTATGGTAGAAGACGCTAAAGGAAAAGCCAAAGACGAAGCAGCAAAAATTGTCGAGTCTGCACGCCAAACAATCAACAGCGAAAAAGCAGCTGCTATGGCCGAGCTCAAAAACCACGTAGCTAGTCTTTCTTTAGAAATTGCTGAAAAAGTTGTTCGACAAGAACTCAGTTCAGACGACAAACAAAAAGCCCTTGCAACGCAACTTGCTGGCGAAATCAAAATGAACTAATCCATGAAGTCCAATAAATCCGCTGTTCGCTATGCCACTGCTCTTTTAGAGTTGGCAATTGAGCACAATAAAGTGGAGCTCATTGAAGCAGATATTCTTCATCTTTTGAGCACTGCTAACGAGGCTCACGACTTTCAGGTTTTCTTGAATTCTCCTTTACTTAACATCGACAAGCAAATTGCTGTAATCAAAGAAATTTTCAAGGATTTCAACCAAACAACCCTAGACTTTTTGGCATTAGTCACCAACAACGGGCGCGAAGGCGTCATGATTGACATTGCCAAACAATTTATTTCAAAGTTAAAAGCACACCGCGGAATTGTTCCAATTACCATTGTAAGTGCCCAACAACTAGAAGAAGGTACCAAAGCATCTATTCTTTCTAAAATTTCTGCAGCTATTACCGGCACACCAGAAATTACAGAGCAAATCGATGCAGCGCTTATCGGTGGATTCATCGTCCGAATGGGCGACCACCAAATAGATGCATCTGTAGCCAATCAGCTCAAGCGTCTCAAACAACAATTTGTATAATCGTCAACAGACAAAAAAATAAGTACACATGGCAGATATTAAACCAGCAGAAGTTTCCGCAATATTGAGAGAGCAACTCTCAGGTTTCCGCTCAGAAGCTGAATTGCAAGAAGTAGGAACGGTACTTCAGGTAGGAGATGGTATTGCACGCATTTACGGAATGAACGGCGTTCAGTACGGCGAACTCATTGAATTTGATGGAGGCATGCAAGGAATTGCACTCAACCTCGAAGAAGACAACGTCGGAGCAGTATTGCTTGGTCGTTCTTCAAGCGTTAAAGAAGGTGATACCGTACGTCGTTTGGGTAAAATTGCATCGGTTCAAGTTGGAGATGGCATGGTAGGTCGTGTTGTCGATACTTTGGGCCAGCCTATCGACGGTAAAGGACCTATTCAAGGTGAACTTTATGAAATGCCAATCGAGCGCAAAGCACCAGGTGTTATCTTTCGTCAGCCTGTAAACGAGCCGCTTCAAACAGGTATCAAGGCTGTAGATGCCATGATTCCAATTGGTCGTGGTCAGCGCGAGCTCATCATCGGTGACCGCCAAACTGGTAAAACTACTGTTGCGATTGACACCATCATTAACCAACGCGAGTTTTACGACCGCGGGGAGCCTGTTTACTGTATTTATGTAGCCATTGGCCAAAAAGGTTCTACCGTAGCTGGTATTGTTAAAAAATTAGAGGATGCGGGCGCTATGGCCTACACAACAGTTGTAGCTGCAAATGCATCTGATCCTGCACCTATGCAGTTTTACGCGCCAATGACCGGTGCAGCAATTGGAGAATACTTCCGCGACTGCGGTAAGCCTGCGCTTATCGTTTATGATGACCTTTCTAAGCAAGCAGTAGCTTACCGCGAGGTATCGCTTCTATTGCGTCGTCCGCCAGGTCGCGAAGCTTACCCAGGTGACGTATTCTATCTTCACTCTCGCTTGCTCGAGCGTGCTGCAAAAGTAATTGCCGATGACAACATCGCTAAGCAAATGAACGACTTACCTGCTTCCTTGAAAGACAAAGTGCGCGGTGGAGGTTCACTTACAGCACTTCCTATCATTGAAACACAGGCTGGTGACGTATCTGCTTATATCCCGACGAACGTTATCTCCATTACAGATGGTCAAATCTTCTTGGAAGGTGACTTGTTCAACTCAGGTATCCGTCCGGCTATTAACGTGGGTATCTCTGTATCGCGTGTAGGTGGTTCGGCTCAAATTAAGTCAATGAAGAAAGTAGCCGGTACTTTGAAGCTTGATCAAGCACAATACCGCGAACTTGAAGCATTTGCTAAATTTGGTTCTGACCTCGATGCCGCTACAAAAGCTGTCCTTGACAAAGGCGCTCGCAACGTGGAAATCTTGAAACAACGCGAAGGCGATCCATACCCAGTTGAAAAGCAAATTGCAATTATCTACGCTGGTGTAAAAGGCCTTATGCAACCGGTTCCAGTTACTAAAATCAAGGAGTTTGAAAAAGACTACCTCACTGTATTGGAAGCCAATCATGCAGATACACTTGTTGCACTCAAAGCAGGAAAATACACAGACGAAATCGAGGCAGTTTTAACAAAAACAGCCAAAGAAGTTGCTGCTAAATTTGCTTAATTACAGCCTTAATTCAGGATTACAATGGCGAATCTAAAAGAAATACGCAACCGCATCAGTTCAGTGGGCTCCACCATGCAGATTACCTCTGCAATGAAAATGGTGTCGGCTGCTAAATTGAAACGCGCACAAGATGCCGTAACGCAAATGCGTCCGTATGCGGGCAAATTGCGCGAGATCCTCGAGAACTTAAGCGCGAGCCTTGATCTCTCAGAAAACGCCTATGCAGAACAGCGCGAGGTCAACAAAATTCTGATTGTCGGTATTACGTCCAATCGCGGTCTTTGCGGTGGTTTCAACAACAACATCATCAAGCGTGTCGGTACACTTATCGCCGAAGATTACGCTGGAAAAGAAGTTTCAGTACTTTGTTTAGGCAAGAAAATCAAGGATGTGTACAAACGCACACCAAATTTCTATGCCAATGACAAGTTGGAAAACATGGAAGACGTCTATGCCGATTTGCGTTTTGAGCTTGTTGCTCAAGTTGCCGAAGAAATCATGGCCCAATTCCTCAACAAATCTTTTGACAAAGTAGTTTTGGTTTACAATCGTTTTGTAAATGCAGCTACCCAGGCTATCGAGACAGAACAGTTTTTACCAATCGTACCAACCGTTTCTAGCTCCGAATCTGGCGACTACATC
>JACCDO010271851.1_pt1 | contig 12360 bp, 11 predicted proteins | sample 7446101 | NCBI WGS metagenome assembly JACCDO01 (sample SAMN15323440, study PRJNA562643) | freshwater metagenome | isolation source: river surface water | place: USA:Blue River Watershed | collected 2017-08-16 | reverse complement strand
GCGGCCAAGAAGAAGTCGCCTGCCCGCAGGCCCAGCACCGGCCCCGGCCCCCTGGTTCGTGCCCTGCACGGTGCCGGTCGTGGCCTGAGCACCGCCTGGTTCGCCACGGCGCGCATGACAGGTAATGCCACTCGCGCCATCCGTCGCAGTGAGCAGGAGACTGATCCCGAGCTGCATCGCGACGGACTTGGGCTGGCACTTCTGATTCTTGCTGCGGCGGCCATCGCCACGATCTGGTTCGGCTTCGACGGCTGGTTCGTCGCCTGGGTCCCGTTGCTCGCAGGCTCATTCCTCGGCGCACTCGATTGGGCCGTACCGATCATCCTGATCGCTCTGGCCTGGCGCGTCCTGCGTCATCCCGATGATCGCTCGACCACGGGTCGTCGCATCATCGGCGGCACGATGACCATCATCGCGGTACTCGGCCTCTGGCACGTGATCTGCGGTATCCCGACCCCGAGCGATGGCGCATTCGCCATGGACAGTGCGGGCGGAGTGATCGGCTGGATCGCGACGGCTCCTCTCTCCTCGGCGATCGGCTCGATCCTCACCGGACTCCTGCTTCTCGTGCTGCTGGCCTTTGGCCTGCTCGTGCTCACCGGCACGTCCTTCGCTTCCCTGCGTGAGGGCTTCACCGCGCTCTTCGCCTGGTTGCGTCATGGCAGCGGCGGCCGCGAGAGCATCGAGGAGTTCGACGGCGATGAGGACATCGCCGCGACCCTCGGCGAGCTCGCGGGCGACGAGCCCTTCATCACCCCGATTCCGGAGGAGGACGAGGAGCGCCCCGCAGCGATCTTGATGGCCGGCGTGACGCCCGCCGAACCAACGTCGGATGTCGCGCACACCGTGGCGATCGAGGGTCACAGTGCCCGTCACGCCACGGTTGCCATCGCAAAGCCGTCGACCACGCCGGCTCCCAAGCCCAAGCAATTGCCGCTGTCGGGCAATGTCGTCTTCACTCTTCCCGACATGGGCATGCTCAAGCAGGGCCCTGCGCACAAGACCGCGACCAAGGTCAACGACCAGGTGGTCACCGCTCTCACCGAGGTGATGGAGCAGTTCGGTATCGATGCCACGGTGACCGGCTTCATGCGGGGTCCGACAGTCACGCGCTACGAGATCGAGCTCGGTCCGAGTGTCAAGGTCGAACGCGTCACTGCCCTGAGCAAGAACATCGCCTATGCAGTGGCAAGTGCGGACGTACGCATTCTCAGCCCGATCCCGGGCAAGAAGGCCATCGGCATCGAGATCCCGAACACCGACCGCGAGCTCGTCGCACTCGGCGACGTGCTCCGCAGCAAGGCGGCCGTCTCCGAGCAGCACCCCATGGTCGTGGCGCTGGGCAAGGACGTCGAGGGCGGCTTCATCGTCGCCAATCTCGCCAAGATGCCGCACATCCTGGTGGCCGGCGCCACCGGCGCAGGCAAGTCCAGCTGCATCAACTCGCTCATTACCTCGATTCTCATGCGTGCGACTCCGCAGGAGGTGCGCATGATCCTGGTGGATCCCAAGCGAGTGGAGCTCACCGCGTATGAGGGCGTGCCGCACCTGATCACCCCGATCATCACGAACCCGAAGAAGGCCGCCGACGCTCTGCAGTGGGTCGTGAAGGAGATGGATCGCCGCTACGACGATCTCGCTCACTTCGGCTTCCGTCACATCGATGACTTCAACAAGGCCGTGCGTTCTGGCAAGGTGACCCCGCTGCCCGGCAGTGAGCGTGTGCTCGAGCCGTACCCGTACCTCCTCGTCATCGTCGACGAGCTTGCTGATCTCATGATGGTCGCACCGCGTGACGTGGAGGACTCCATCGTGCGCATTACGCAGCTCGCACGAGCTGCCGGTATTCACCTCGTGCTTGCGACCCAGCGTCCTAGCGTCGATGTCGTGACGGGACTGATCAAGGCCAATGTGCCGAGCCGACTGGCGTTCGCGACGTCGAGCCTCGCCGACAGTCGCGTTATCCTCGATCAGCCCGGTGCCGAGAAGCTCGTCGGTCAAGGCGATGGCTTGTTCCTTCCGATGGGCGCGAACAAGTCTCTGCGCATCCAGGGTGCGTTCGTCTCCGAGAACGAGATCCGAGCCGTCGTCGCGCATGCGAAGTCGCAGATGGAGGCCGATTTCATCGAGGAAGTCACCGCGGCGGCCAGCAGTAACAAGGAGATCGACGCCGATATCGGTGATGATCTCGACGTACTGCTTCAGGCGGTCGAGCTCGTGGTCTCGACGCAGTTCGGCTCCACCTCGATGCTCCAGCGCAAGCTGCGCGTGGGCTTCGCGAAGGCCGGTCGTCTCATGGATCTCATGGAGTCCCGCGGGGTTGTCGGGCCGAGCGAGGGCTCCAAGGCCCGCGACGTCCTGGTCACGCCCGAGGAGCTGCCCTCGGTTCTTGCCCTGATCCGCGGCGAGGGCTAGACCGTCCTCCCATTCGCGAATGGCGTGCACGACGTCCTGTGACTACGGGACGCAAACCGGGTGTGCATACGCCTCGGTGCCGTTAGCCTTCGACGGGGGCAATGCACGGGAGTGAAGGCGGTGGCGTATGACGGTCGGTGCCCGACTGCGTGCTGCTCGCGAATCCGCCGGGCTGACCGTCGCCGATGTCGCGGCCGCGACTCGGATGCGGGCCACCATCATCGAGGCGATGGAAGCCGATGACTTCAGCCTCTGCGGAGGCGATGTCTATGCACGGGGCCAATTGCGCATGATGGCTCCAATCGTCGGGCTGGATCCCGACGAGATTGCAGCGGACTTCGACGCACAGTCACCTGAGCTCGACTACTGATCGCCTGGTCGCTGACCCTGCGTAGGCTGGGGGAGTGAGTTCCCCCGATACCGTCGCCCTCGTCACCTTGGGCTGTGCCCGCAATGAGGTCGACTCCGAGGAGTTGGCAGGGCGACTCGCAGCCGCTGGCTGGACCATCGTCGAGGATCCCGCAGAGGCCAGCGCCGTGCTCGTCAACACCTGCGGCTTTGTCGAGGTTGCCAAGAAGGACTCGATTGATGCCGTACTCGCGGCTGCTGACCTGAAGGAACTCGGCACCGGCCCGCAGACCGTCGTCGCTGTCGGGTGCCTGTCGGAACGCTACGGCGCCGAGCTCGCCGAGTCGCTGCCCGAGGCCGACGCCGTACTCGGCTTTGACGACTATCCCGATATTGCCGAGCGGTTGCGCGCGATAGTCGGCGGCGAGGCACACGTGCCTCATGCGCCGAAGGATCGCCGTCACCTGCTCCCGATCTCGCCGGTCGAGCGAGATGCTGCGGCTGCCTCGATACCCGGTCACGCGCAGATGCCCGAGGTCGACACTGCCTGGGCGCCACCCGTGCTGCGCCGTCGCCTGGACGGAAGCCCGGTTGCCCCGGTCAAGCTGGCCTCCGGCTGCGATCGTCGCTGCGCGTTCTGCGCAATTCCGTCCTTCCGCGGATCCTTCGTCTCCAGGCCGCCGGCCGATGTCATGGCCGAGATCATCTGGCTGGCCGGCGAGGGAGTGCGCGAGATCGTGCTCGTCAGCGAGAACTCGACCTCGTACGGCAAGGACCTCGGCGATCTACGCCTGCTCGAGACCTTCCTCGGCGAGATCGGTGCGGTGGAGGGGATCGATCGCATCCGCGTCGCCTACCTGCAGCCGGCGGAGGTGCGCCCCGGGCTTCTCTCCGCCATCGCGAAGACCCCGATCGTCGCGCCGTATTTCGATCTCTCCTTCCAGCATTCGAGTCCGACCGTTCTCCGCCGCATGCGTCGCTTCGGTGGCACGGAGGAGTTCCTCGCGCTGATCGACCAGATTCGTGCACTGTCACCCGAGGCAGGTATTCGCAGCAATGTGATCGTCGGCTTCCCCGGTGAGACCGACGAGGAGTTCGCCGACCTCATGGACTTCATCGAGCGCGCTCGCATGGATGCCGTCGGTGTCTTCGGCTACAGCGATGAGGACGGCACCGAGGCGGCGACCCTCGAGGGCAAGCTCGATGACGATGTCATTCGCGCACGCGTCGAGGAGATCACCGCACTCGCCGAGGAGATCATGCTGCAGCGCGCCGAGGATCGCATCGGCACTCATGTGCGCGTGCTCGTCGAGGCGGTCGAGGTCAATGACGACGGCGATCGCATTGCCGTCGGCCGCGCCGGTCATCAGGGTCCTGATGACGCAGGCACTCTCGTGTTCATCGGCGATCTCGAGGTCAGTGTTGGCGATGTGCTGGAGTGCGAGGTGGTGGGCACCGACGGTGTCGATCTCATCGCGGAGTGCGCGTGAGCCAGCTCGATCATGCCGGTGATCGCGTAGGCGACACCCGGCTGCTGAACATTCCCAATGCGCTGACCGCCTTTCGGGTGCTCTGCGTTCCGCTCATGGCCTACCTCCTGTTCGCGGATGATGGTCAACGAGGTGGCCTGCGTGATCTCGCGGCACTCGTATTCGTGCTTGCGTCCATCACTGACCTTCTCGATGGCGCGATCGCGCGCCGGCGGGGTCAGGTCACCACCTTCGGCAAGATTGCCGACCCGATCGCCGACAAGGCGCTGACGGGCGTGGCCCTGATCTCATTGTCGGTAATGGGCGATCTCGCGTGGTGGATCACCGTCGTGATCCTGGTGCGCGAGCTGGGCGTCACGGCACTTCGCGTCTGGGTGATCCGGCACGGCGTGATCCCGGCGAGCCGCGGTGGCAAGGCCAAGACTCTCGCGCAGACGATCGCGATCACCATGTATCTCGTCGATCTTCCCGCCATCAGCTGGTGGGTGCCGCTCTCGCAGGTGGCGATGGGCGTTGCCGTCGCACTCACCCTGGTGACCGGGCTCGACTACGTCAGGCACGCGTTGCGCCTGCGTCGTCAGCCCCCGGGAAGTCACTCTGTCGATGGGGTCGTGCGGTGAGCGCCGTCGAGCTCGTTGCCGCATGCGTGGCCCGAGGTCTCACCGTCGCTACGGCAGAGTCCCTGACAGCCGGCCTGGTGGCCTCCACGATTGCCGATGTGCCCGGCTGCTCTGCAGTGTTTCGCGGGGGCGTCGTGGCCTATGCCACCGATATCAAGGGCACTTTGCTGGGCGTGAGTTCCGAGGATCTTGAGCATGTGGTCAGTGAGCAGGTAGTCGCGGAGATGGCGAGAGCCGTCTGCCGGGAGCTGGATGCCGACCTGGGCATCGCCACCACCGGAGTGGCGGGGCCCGATTCCCTTGATGGCCAGGCACCGGGCAGCGTGTGGATTGCCGTGCACGATCGCACGAGTTCCTCCACGCGCACGGAGTTTCTCGCCCTGAGCGGTGACCGACGCGCGATCCGTGAGGCCGCGGTCCGCGCAGCGCTCGCCCTCGCCGAGCAGTCGATCTCGGTTTAACCCTCGTAAGCGTCGGGTAAGTATCGGTCAGAGTTTCCTCGCCGGGAATGCGAAGTCGGCCCCGGGCGTTAGGGTAGGAGGAGAAGAAGGGAGTGACCATGATCGTTCTACGCCACGTCATCGGCGATGAGTTGCGCCGCCGTCGTCAGGATCAAGGCCGCACCCTCCGCGATGTCTCCGCGGCAGCCGCGGTCTCCCTCGGCTACCTCTCCGAGGTCGAGCGCGGCCAGAAGGAGGCCTCGTCCGAGCTCCTCGCGGCGATCTGCGATGCCCTTGAGGTTCCGCTCTCAGACGTCCTTTCCTCGGTGAGCACGCATATCGCCGAGGCCGAGACCGTGCCGGTCTCCACCCTCATGGTCTGAGCGTGCGCCTGACCGACTTCTGGGAGCGCATGGAGGAAGTCCTCGGCTCCAGTTACGCGCATTCCTGGGCACGCGATGTCGTGCTTCCTGATCTCGGCGTGAGCGCCCAGGGTGCCATCGACGCCGGCATCGACACCAAGGAGATCTGGCGAGCGGTCTGCAATACGGTCGAGGTGCCGTCGACCCTGACCTAGCGCGCGCTCACCGGTCGTGGAGCACTACGACAGTAGGCTCGAATCATGCGACGCAAGCCCCTGCGGTATCTCACCGTGGTGACCTATGGGCGCACCGGCAGTACGGCGATCCAGGCCACCTTGAACGCGCTGCCCGGCGTCCTGGTGCGCGGCGAGAACTACAACGCCTTCCGCGGCCTGCACGACTACGTGCAGTCAATTGCCGAGACAGCAGACCGTCATAGCTCGGGCAAGCCCAATCACCCCTGGTATGGCTCAGCGCGGCTGAGCCCGACTGATGTCATCGAGGATCTTCGCCGTCACGTGGTCGAGACAGTGCTGCGCCCGGCCAAGGACACCCAGGTCGTGGGCTTCAAGGAGGTTCGGTACGAGCCCGGTCACTTTCCTGACTATGACCTTCTGCTCGACTATCTGCTCTTTCTCAACAAGCTGATGCCGGGCATCGTCTACCTGTTCAATATCCGCGATGCCGCGGAAGCGGCCCGCAGCGGATGGTGGCCGGGCAATGAGTCCGCCGAATCCGTCATCGCGACCACCAACGACTGGCTGATCCAGGCGGCCGACGACCTCAACCACCTGCTCGGGCCCGGCCGGGCGGCCGTGCTCGAGTACGGGGCCTGGAATGACGATCCCCAGCGGCTTATCGAGGCCTACGCGGCCGTCGGCCTGCCTCGTGACGATGCCGCCGTCCGTGCGGCCGTGGGGGAGCGCCTCGATCACGGGCCCCACGGGGACTGAGGGTCCGCCCCTGTCCGGGGTCCGACACGCGGAAACGGCGTGTCGCTTCCATTCGAACGCCTGTTCGATATAGCCTCCTGGTTGTGACGCCGGGTGACCGGCGATCCCCAGCCGGGAATCGCTCGATCGCCAGTGTCAGAGGGTCCGCCTAGGTTCCGATGACACGACGTCAACCGCGACATCACGACGAACAGGAGCCACCATGGCAAGCACCGCCAACGACCGCGAGAAGGCCCTCGAGACCGCACTCGCCCAGATCGAGCGCGCCTTCGGCAAGGGCTCGGTCATGCGCCTCGGCGAAGACGGCCGTGCGCCCGTCGAGGTCATCCCGACCGGCTCCATCGCCCTCGATATCGCCCTCGGTATCGGCGGCTACCCGCGTGGCCGCATCGTCGAGGTCTACGGCCCCGAGTCCTCGGGCAAGACCACCGTGGCACTCCACGCCATCGCCAACGTGCAGGCCCAGGGCGGCCTCGCGGCATTTATCGATGCCGAGCATGCCCTCGATCCCGATTACGCCGCCAAGCTCGGTGTCGATCTCGACAACCTCTACGTCGCCCAGCCCGATACGGGCGAGCAGGCCCTGGAGATCGCCGACACCCTGGTGCGCTCAGGTGCCATCGACCTCATCGTCATCGACTCCGTCGCCGCACTCGTGCCGCGTGCCGAGATCGAAGGCGAGATGGGCGATAGTCACATGGGCCTGCAGGCCCGCCTGATGAGCCAGGCCCTGCGCAAGATGGCCGGCGCGCTGAGCAACACCAACACCACCGCGATCTTCATTAACCAGCTGCGCGACAAGATTGGCGTCATGTTCGGCTCGCCCGAGACCACCACTGGTGGCAAGGCACTGAAGTTCTACGCCTCCGTGCGCCTCGATGTCCGTCGTATCGAGACTCTCAAGGGCGGCACCGAGGCCGTGGGCAACCGCACCCGCGTCAAGGTGGTCAAGAACAAGGTGGCACCGCCGTTCAAGCAGGCCGAGTTCGACATCCTCTACGGCGAGGGCATCTCCCGTGAGGGCTCGCTTATCGATCTTGGTGTCGACAATGGCATCGTGAAGAAGTCCGGCGCCTGGTACACCTACGAAGGTGATCAGCTGGGTCAGGGCAAGGAGAACGCTCGTACCTTCTTGAAGGACAATCCCGATCTCGCCATCGATATCGAGCGTCGTCTGAAGGAGCTCATGGGCATTGGTGTCCCGAAGGCCGTCGAGGTCGTCGATGTCGATGCACCGATCGAACTCAAGCCTGTCGACGCATAGTCCTTCCTCCTGACTGCCTGCCTCCATGTCACGGAGAACTCGATCAGCGAGTGAGCCCACGCCGGGCTCACTCGCTGATCTGCAAGCGGAGGCCGATCCCGCTCAGGCGGCCCGCACGATCGTGTTGCGTCGACTGACGGCTGCACCTCGCACCTATGCCCAGTTGCGCGACGGCCTCCTCGAACGCGGATTCGAGATGAGCGTCATCACCGAGGTTCTTGACCGTTATGTCGAGGTCGGCCTGGTCAACGACGCGGAGTTCGCCGAGATGTGGGTGCGCTCGCGTCACTCCATCCGTGGCAACGCGCGCTCGGTGCTGCGACGCGAGCTGCGCGAGAAGGGAGTGTCCGTCGACGAGGCGGAGGTCGCACTGGCCTCGATCACCGACGAGGCCGAACGTGAGCGCGCGGCAGATCTCGTGCGCCGCAAGCTGGGCTCCACGGCACGTTTGGAGCATCAGGCCCGGGTGCGCAGGCTGACGTCCATGCTGGCCCGCAGGGGTTACCCGCCCGGAGTCTGCTTTTCGGTCGTGAAGGAGGTCCTTGATGATCCGCAGACCCACGAGCTGCTCAATTTGCACGATGTTCAGATTGACGGGTAAATTTCGGTCATCACCTCACTGATGCGGAGTCTTCTATGCCCGGGTTATCCGGTTGGGCCGTTCGTCGCCCCGTCTTTGCCCTCATTGCCTGGTTCATCGCTGTCGTCGCAATCTTCGGCGTGGGAGGGGCTTTCGCGGGCAAGCTGAATGACTCCTTCGACCTGCCGAATACCGAGTCGAAGACGGCTACCGACCTGCTGGCCGCTTCCGGAGCCAATGTGGGCTCCTACGATGCCGGGGCAACCATCGTCTGGTCACCGACCGCGGGCAGCGCCGTTGATGCGGCGGTACTCGCCGAGATCACCCCGACCCTGCAGAAGATCGCCGATCTCTCTGCTGTCGCATGCGTGAGCCTGCCGACGGGTCAGGGACTCGGCACGAAGTGCCCGCCCGCACCGCAAGCACCGCCGCAGTCCGAGATCGACAAGCTCACTCCGGAGCAGCAGGCGGCTCTCAAGGCCAGCATGACCCCGCAGGGCATCAGCCCTGATGGCCGCGTCGCCATTGCGACAGTGACCTTCGCCAGTGCGGATCCGACTGCGGTGCCGACTGACGCGGCGAAGCAGATCATCGCCGACATCAAGGCGGCCAACACCGACACGCTGCGCGTGGGTGCGAATGGTCAGGTACTCGACTTCGCGGGCCAGGAGCCCCCGAGCAGTGAGCTCATCGGAATCATCGCTGCCCTGGTCATCCTGCTGATCGCCTTCGGTTCCGTGGTTGCCGCGGGCCTGCCGATTGTCGTCGCCGGTCTGGGCGTGGCACTGGGCGTCACCATGGTCACCCTGCTTGCCCGCTTCATGGACGTCGCCACCTTTGCTCCGACCCTGGCCGCCATGATCGGCTTGGGTGTGGGCATCGATTACGGCCTGTTCGTGCTGAATCGCTTCCGTTCCGCCATCCTGCTTGGGCACGAGAAGAAGCAGGCCGCTCTTGAGGCCGTGAACACCGCGGGTCGCGCGGTCCTCTTCGCGGGTAGCACGGTGATCATCGCCCTGCTGGGTCTCTTCGTGCTCGGCATCAACTTCTTCAACGGCCTTTCACTGGCTGCCGGCCTCACCGTTCTCATGGTGATGCTCTCGGCTCTCTGGTTCCTGCCGGCCCTCCTGTCGCTGCTGGGCACCAAGACCCTGGCGATCCGACTGCCCTGGGGTAAGAAGCCCGGCTCAGGTCACATCGACGGTCACCGCTGGGCGGCCTACGGGGCCTTCCTGCAGCGCCGTCCGTGGCTATGGGCGATCCTCTCCCTGGGTTTTGTCCTGATCCTTGCCATTCCGGTGCTCTCACTTCGCCAGGGCTTCGCCGATGACTCGGGCAAGCCGGTCGGTTCCATCGGCCGTATTGCCTATGACCTGCGTGCCGAGGGCTTCGGGCCGGGCTCGAATGGTCCGTTCCTCGTGGTGGCTCAGCTGCCCAAGGCTGGCGATACCGAGGGCTACAAGGAGATCGTGAACGGTCTCGCTGCGGCGCCCGGTGTTGCGGGCACGAACCCCAGTGTCGCGATGCTTCCCCTCGTCGATGTCTTCCCGCAGCAGTTCGGCCTGACGGGCGACGTTGCCGTGATCGGCGTCGTGCCCAGCAGTGCTCCGCAGGATGCTGCGACGACTGACCTGCTCAATGAGCTGCGCGACACCGTGAATCCGCAGATCGAGGCGGCCACGGGTGCAAAGCTCTACGTCGGTGGCACGCAGGCCATCACGAGCGACTTCACCACGGTTCTCAAGGATGCCCTGCCGGTATTCCTGCTCGTGGTGATCGGCCTTGGATTCCTTGCGCTCGTGCTCCTGTTCCGCAGCCTGGTGGTGCCGGCGATGGCTGCCGTCACCAGCCTGCTGAGCTTCGCGGCATCAATGGGCATCACGGTTGCGGTATTCCAGTGGGGCTGGCTGAGCAATGTCCTCGGGGTCAGCGGCACCGGCCCGATCATGCCCTTCCTGCCCATCATGGTGTTCGCGATCTTGTTCGGACTCTCGATGGACTACCAGGTGTTCCTCGTCTCGCGCATGCGCGAGGAGTGGGAGCACACCGATGACAACGCGGCTTCCATTCGTCGCGGACTCGCAGGCTCCGGTCGTGTCGTGGTCATCGCAGCACTGATCATGGCCAGCGTGTTCATGGCCTTCATTCCGACGCCCGAAAACACCATCAAGCTGTTCGGCATCTCGCTGGCCAGTGCGGTGCTGATCGACGCCTTCATCATCCGCCTGGTCTTCGTTCCGTCGCTGATGTCGATCATCGGTCGCGCGAACTGGTGGCTGCCGGGCTGGCTGGCAAAGATCCTCCCCGTGGTTCATGTCGAGCCTGAGTCCGACGAGGATCCCGTCGACGACGTGCTGCCGGTCAACCCAGGTCACTGATCTCAGACGCTCGGCGCAGATGTCCCTCGGCCACAAGCCGGGGGCATCTGCGTGTGTGGGTCGAGGATTTCTTCAGTCGGCGGCAAAGCGTGCATGACATCCCGACCGATGTGACAGCCCCCGCTAGCGTGTGCCTGTGAGCATTGCCGAGTTCGACGTCGTTGCCATCCAGCGACGCAGTCTTCGCGTGCTCTCGGGAGCCTCCGCGCTCAGCGGTATCGCGGTCGCAGGCTCTATCGCCGCCGGCGGACTCCTCGCCGCACGGCTTGCCGGCTCTGAGGGCGCTGCCGGCCTTGCGCAGACTGCGGGAGTCCTGGGCGCTGCCATCTTGTCACTTCCCCTGGCTCGGATAGCGATGAGCCGCGGTCGCCGGGCGGCCCTCTCTGTTGGCTTCGGCATCGGCGCCGTCGGTGCACTGGTGGTCATCATCGCCTCGATCGTGTCGTCCTTCTGGATGCTCCTGGCGGGCTGCCTGCTTGTCGGGGTTGCCTCGGCCGCCTCATTTCAATCACGCTATGCCGCGACTGATCTGGCCGAGGATCATCAACGGGCGCGCGCGCTGTCCTGGGTCGTCTGGGCGGGCACGATTGGTGCGGTTCTCGGGCCTAATCTGCTCAACATTTCCGGAAAGCTGGGCACGTCACTTGGTCTCGAACCCCTAGCGGGGCCTTATGTGGTCAGCGGCGTTGCCCTGGTCCTTGCGGTACTCATCCTGGTGCTTCTCCTACGCCCGGATCCTTACGTCGTGGCACTTCAGCGACGGACGGCTGATGGAATTGCCCGTTCGAAGCCACGACTCCGAGATGGCATCGGCCATCTGAGAGCTGCCCCGCAGGCGGTGCTCGGTATCACCGTGATCGCGGTCGGTCACGTCGTGATGGTGATGGTGATGGTGATGACTCCGGTGCACATGGATGCCGGTCACGCGACCTTGCAGATCATCGGCCTTGTCATCAGCATTCATATTCTCGGGATGTATGCCTTCGCACCAGTTGTCGGAATTCTTGTCGATCGTTTCGGCAGGCTCCCCATGGCGCTGACGGGTGCTGCGATATTGATTGCCTCCTGTGTCATCGCCGGCACGGCAGGGCATCACGGCACTGTCCAACTCGGGGTAGGCCTGTTTCTCCTTGGTTTGGGTTGGTCGTTCACCCTGATCTCGGGCTCCACGATGGTCACCGATGCAATCGCAGCCGAGAATCGACCCTCCGTTCAAGGTCTGTCGGATCTTGCCATGAACGTCGCAGGCGCACTGGGTGGCGTTCTGGCCGGAATCATCGTGGTGGCAAGCTCATATGCGGTGCTCTGCTTCGTGGCGATCGTGCCGCTCGTACTCATCGTCGTGCTGCCGGGCATTCCGTGGTTCAGGAGGTCGACACTCGAGATCGTAGACTGAGGGCGTGTCCCGTGATCTCTCCCTGAGCCCCCGCACCTATCAGGTGCGCACGTATGGGTGCCAGATGAATGTTCACGACTCCGAGCGCCTGTCGGGTCTGCTCGAGGATGCGGG
>JACCDO010266652.1_pt1 | contig 12361 bp, 9 predicted proteins | sample 7446101 | NCBI WGS metagenome assembly JACCDO01 (sample SAMN15323440, study PRJNA562643) | freshwater metagenome | isolation source: river surface water | place: USA:Blue River Watershed | collected 2017-08-16 | reverse complement strand
TACCAAGAGATAAAGCAACCAAAACACTTTAAAGTAAAAGCGAGATTGTTTGAAGAGAAATACAAAAAACTTCTAGCAAAAAATGAATCGTATACGGTGATCAATACCGACGAAATAAAAACGATCAATGAGCTTTGCAGGCTTGCAAACTATGCAATGGACTCCCACAATGAACCGATAAACGATGCAATTACCCTTGCCAAAATCATGCATATGGATGAATTAAAGGACACAACTGATTTACTCACCAAGTATGAAATTTCAAAAATCTTTGCTGACCGTTACCTACGGAGAAAAGGTAGCGCGGAAATTGTTATTCGCTCTTCAGATGCGCTGGATAATATTAAAAATTTAGTAGCACAAAAAAAATTTCCAAGTAATACCTGAACGAATTAAATCTAATGGAGTTCAATTACAAACATGATCGATGAAATCTACTCATTTTGATCATACGTAAATCGCAAAAATAGGGGCGCGTTAGTACGCTGGCTCTGATCGACTGAGATGAAACCATGCTCGCGGACAAAGAACATTCCCTGAGTACCATCCTTGCATCCAAATTCGAGCTCAGAAAAATATCCGAAATTACTCAGTTCTTTTATAAAATCAGATCGAGTTGTGCTTGTGCTCACTTCGAGGGAATGATTACCGAAAATCTTCACGACGTCTTCCTTTTTGTCGATAAAGAAGATGCTTGATGAGCCGCCATGAAAGCGATAGAGGATCTTGCGGCGCTGCGCTGAGTATTCATTCATATGCATCAGCAAAAGAATTTGAGAAACGAATTCGTAGGGTTGTCTTCAATGAAGATGCAGAAAAAATATTGCTGGAAAAATAAACAATGCAGAAATTAATGGTTTTCAGCAGCTCCTACAAAAAAAACAGCCCGTCGAGCGGGCTGCTTGTAAGTCAAAGTAAAAAGCTATTTTTTGCTCGGAATATACAAATCCGTAATACTCCCCAACCCCATCTCCGCCGCAAACATCGGCGTCTCTGACAAAGTCGGATGCGCATGCACGGTCAGCGCCAGATCGTCGAGATCAGCTCCCATCTCCATCGCCAGCACTGTCTCAGCCAGCAGCTCGCCGGCGTTCACGCCCACGATACCGGCACCGATGATGCGCTTGGTGGTCGGATCCCACAGCAATTTAGTCACGCCATCATCGCGTCCCATGGCGAGTGCACGGCCTGACGCGGCCCAGGGGAAGCTAGCTTTTTCAAAGGGAATGCCTTTGGCCTTGGCTTCGGCTTCCGTGACGCCCATCCACGCAATCTCAGGATCGGTATAAGCGACCGAGGGAATAGTCATTGCATCGAATGCAACCTTGTGACCCGCAATGACTTCAGCGGCAACCTTCGCTTCATTGGTGGCTTTGTGTGCGAGCATTGGGTCGCCGCAGATATCGCCAATCGCAAAAATATGGGGCACGTTCGTACGCTGCTGCTGATCGACTGGGATGAAACCTCGCTCATTGACGATGACACCAGCCTTATCAGCCGCGATCTCTTTCCCGTTCGGACGACGACCAACAGCAAGCAGCACCATGTCGTACATCTGCGGTTCTTTGGGTGCGTTCTCGCCTTCGAACGTCGCGAGCAAGCCATTGGCACGCGCTTCCAGCTTGGTGACCTTGGTCTTGAGCATGATCGCCTCATAGCGCTTCTCGATGCGCTTGTGCAGGGGCTTGACGATGTCGCGATCAGCCGCCGGGATCAGCCCATCGGCAAATTCAACCACGCTGACCTTGGCACCAAGCGCGTCATACACGCAAGCCATCTCGAGGCCAATGATGCCGCCGCCGATGACCAGCATGCGCTTGGGGATCTGGCGCAGCTCAAGCGCGCCAGTGGAATCCACTAGGCGCGGATCGTCGTAAGGGAAACCGGGAATCTTCGCGACCGACGAACCGGCAGCGATGATCGCATTCTTGAACGCGATGGTCTTCGTACCTTCTGCGGTCTCCACGCTGAGTGAGTTCGGCGAAGTGAAACCACCCTTGCCCTGCACGACCTGTACCTTGCGCGCCTTGGCCAGACCGGAGAGACCGCCGGTCAGCTTTTTGATCACGCTCTCTTTCCAGCCTCGCAGTGCACTGATATCGATCTCGGGCCTGGACATTTTTATGCCGAAGTGCGACATCTCCTCTGCTTCGGTGATCACCTTGGCTGCGTGCAGCAAAGCCTTCGAAGGAATGCAGCCCACGTTCAGACAGACACCGCCGAGCGATGCATAACGTTCAACCAGCACCACGCGCTGACCCAGATCAGCCGCACGAAAAGCTGCGGTGTAGCCGCCGGGGCCGGCACCCAGCACCAGCGTGTCGCACTCGATATCAGCATGACCGGCGAAGCTGGCAGCAACAGGGGCCGGCGCTGCGGATCCCGAAGGCATCGGCACGGCGGGCGCTGTTGCCGATGATGCAGCGGCTGATGATGATGCGGCCGCTACGGGGACGCTGGCATCGGCCGCTTCCAGCAACAGGATCAGCGAACCTTCTGCGACTTTGTCACCCAGTTTGACCTTGAGCTCTTTGACAACACCCGCATGACTGCTCGGTATCTCCATACTCGCTTTGTCGGACTCCACCGTAATCAACGACTGCTCGGGTTTGACGGTATCACCCGGCTTGACAAGCAATTCGATGACTTCCACTTCTTTGAAATCGCCAATATCGGGGACTTTGATTTCCATCTGGCTCATTGTTTGGCTCCGTAACGCTTACAGCAGTGTCTTGCGCATATCTGCCAACACGTCGGCGAGATACACGGTGAAGCGCGCGCCGAGCGCACCGTCAATCACGCGATGGTCATAGGACAGCGACAGCGGAAGCATGAGCCGTGGCGCGAATTGTTTGCCATCCCAGATCGGCCTGATCTCGGATTTCGACAAGCCGAGTATGGCGACCTCCGGCGCATTGATGATCGGCGTGAATGCCGTTCCGCCAATGCCGCCGAGCGAAGAGATCGTGAAGCTGGCGCCCTGCATGTCTGCAGGTTTCAGCTTGCCGTCACGTGCCTGTGCAGAGAGCTCGCCCATTTCCTTCGCGATCTCGGCTAGGCCTTTCTGATCGGCGTTCTTCACCACCGGCACCACCAGTCCTTGCGGTGTATCGGCTGCAAAACCGATGTTGTAATAATGCTTGAGGATCAGGTTCTCGCCATTCGCGTCGAGTGATGCATTGAATGCAGGGAATTTTTTTAGCGCGGCGACACTGGCCTTGATCACAAAGGCGAGCATGGTCAGCTTGACGCCAGACTTGGCCAGCGACTCGTTGGCGCTCTTGCGGAAGGCTTCCAGCTCGGTGATATCAGCCTGATCGAATTGCGTCACATGCGGGATCATCACCCAGTTGCGGTGCAGATTCGGGCCACTGATTTTCTTGATACGAGATAGCGGCTCGAGCGAGGTCTGACCGAACTTGGAGAAATCAAGCGAAGGCCAGGGCAGTAGTGACATCCCTGTGCCACCACCACCCGACACCGGGACAGCAGCGGAACCCGACATCACACCTTTGACGAAACCCTGCACATCTTCGAGCAGGATACGGCCTTTGGGCCCGGAGCCATTCACGCGTGATAAATCGACGCCCAGCTCGCGAGCAAACTTGCGCACGGACGGTGATGCATGCGCGCGCTGCCCTTCAGACGTAGCAGCGGCCGAGACAGCGGGTACGGTGGCAACGGCAGGTGCTGGAGCAGCTTGAGCTGCGGGCGCCACTGTGGGCGCCGCGGCGGAAGTCGGAGCGGGCGCAGCAGCGGGCGCGGTGGCAGCTGCACCTGCTTCTGATGGCTCCAGAAGCAAAATCAGTGAGCCCTCGGCGACCTTGTCACCGAGCTTGACCTTCAACTCTTTGACGACGCCCGCGTGGCTGCTGGGTATCTCCATGCTGGCTTTGTCGGATTCGACGGTGATCAGCGATTGCTCAGCCTTGACGGTGTCGCCTGGTTTGACCAGTAACTCGATGACTTCGACTTCCTTGAAATCACCAATATCCGGCACTTTGATTTCTACTTGACTCATCTTCTTGCTCCGTGATGTCACGACTTCTTTTTGCGGAGGTATCTCGCCGACGGTGAGCGACGAGGCACAACTTGTTGTTCACGACAAGCGCCGCTGGCAAGCCCGCGGCGTGGCGACGACGGTACGCTGCGGGATTACTGAAGCACAGGATTGGGTTTGTTCGGATCAATGCCGTACTTCTGCACTGCTTTCGCAACGACAGATGCATCGATGCTGCCCGCGTCAGCCAGTGACTTGAGTGCAGCCACAGTCACGAAGTAACGATTGACCTCGAAAAACTCCCTGAGCTTGGCGCGCGTATCCGAGCGACCAAAACCGTCAGTACCGAGTACTCTGTAGTGGCGATCTTTCGGCATGTAGGCACGAATCTGATCGGCGTAAGTACGCATGTAGTCGGTTGCTGCGATCACCGGACCTTCCGAGGCTTGCAGTGCTTGCGTGACAAAAGGAATGCGCGGTGTCTTGGCTGTCGGGTTCAGCAGATTCCAGCGTTCCGCATCCTGACCATCGCGTGCCAGCAACGTGAACGAAGGCGCTGACCAGATATCGGCAGCAATATCCCAATCCTTCTCAAGCAAGTCAGCGGCGGCAATGACCTCGCGCAAGATGGTGCCCGAACCCATCAGCTGCACCTTGTGCTTCGCTTTCTTCGCTGCGGATGGCTGCAGCAGATACAGACCTTTGAGTATGCCCTCTTCCTGTCCGGCTTTCAGACCCGGGTGGCTGTAGTTCTCGTTCATCAGGGTGATGTAATAGAACACATCTTCCTGCTTCTCGACCATGCGTTTCAGGCCATCCTGAATGATCACCGCAACTTCGTGCGCGAAGGTCGGGTCATAGGGCATGCAGTTCGGTATGGTCGAAGCCAGCACATGGCTGTGACCATCTTCATGCTGTAAGCCTTCGCCGTTCAGTGTGGTGCGGCCTGAGGTGCCGCCGAGCAGAAAACCGCGTGCACGCATATCCCCCGCTGCCCAGGCCAGATCACCGATGCGCTGCAGGCCGAACATCGAATAGAAAATATAGAACGGTATCATCACTCGATTGTTCGTCGAGTACGAGGTCGCCGCGGCGATCCATGAGCTCATCGCGCCGGCTTCATTGATACCTTCTTGGAGGATCTGGCCGGCTTTGTCTTCGCGGTAGTAGCTGACCTGATCTTTGTCGACCGGCTCGTAGAGTTGGCCTTGCTGACTGAAGATACCAATCTGACGGAAAAAACCTTCCATGCCGAAGGTGCGTGCTTCGTCAACGAGGATAGGCACGACACGCGGGCCGAGATTAGCGTCGCGCAGCAGCACAGTCAGGGTGCGCACATAGGCCTGCGTCGTCGAGATCTCGCGCCCCTCGGCAGTCGCATCCAATACCGGCTGAAACGCCGACAGCGGCGGGACTGGCAAGGTCTCTTCGGCGACACGACGGCGTTGCGGCAGATAGCCGCCCAGCTGCTTGCGGCGCTCGTGCAGATACTTCATTTCTGGCGCATCGTCGGACGGCTTGTAGAACGGGACGTCGTGTAGTTTGTCATCGGGCACCGGGATACCGAAGCGGTCGCGCATCTCGCGAATGGCATCGTCATCAAGCTTCTTGGTCTGGTGCGCGGTGTTGCGCGCCTCGCCCGACTTGCCCATGCCGTAACCCTTGACCGTTTTTACCAGCAGCACCGTCGGCTGACCCTTGTGCTCTTGAGCCGACTTGTACGCGGCGTAAATCTTGTGTGGATCATGACCACCGCGCAGCAAACGCCAGATATCGTCGTCCGACATATTGGCCACCAGCTCCAGCGCCTTGGGATGCTTGCCAAAGAAATGCTTGCGCACATAGGCGCCATCCTTGGCCTTGTAGTTCTGGTATTCGCCATCGACGGTTTCCATCATGATCCGCTGCAGCACGCCGTCCTTGTCGCGCGAGAGCAGATCGTCCCAGTTCGAGCCCCAGATCACTTTGATGACATTCCAGCCTGCACCCCGGAAATCGGCTTCGAGCTCTTGAATGATCTTGCCGTTGCCGCGCACTGGGCCATCGAGTCGCTGCAAGTTGCAGTTAATGACGAATACGAGGTTGTCGAGCATCTCGCGACCGGCCATGCCGATTGCACCCATCGATTCCGGTTCGTCCATTTCACCATCGCCGCAGAACGCCCAGACCTTTCGGTTGGCGGTGTCAGCGATTTGGCGAGCGTGCAGGTATTTCAGGAAGCGCGCCTGATAGATCGCCATCAGCGGACCCAGGCCCATCGATACGGTAGGGAATTGCCAGAAGTCCGGCATCAGCTTCGGATGCGGATAGGACGACAGGCCCTTGCCATCGACTTCGCGCCGGAAATTCAGCATTTGCTCTTCTGAGATGCGGCCTTCAAGGAAGGCGCGCGCATAAATGCCCGGCGAAGAGTGGCCTTGTATATAGAGCAGGTCGCCGCCATGATGCTCGGTCGGCGCATGCCAGAAATGGTTGAAGCCGATGCCCAGCATGTTCGCCAGCGACGCAAAGCTCGAGATATGGCCGCCCAGATCGCCATCGGCTCGGTTGGCCTTGACCACCATCGCCATTGCATTCCAGCGCATGTAGGAACGGAGCCGCTCTTCATATTCCAGATTGCCCGGGCAGTGCTCGCCCAGATGCGCGGGAATCGTATTGACGTAGGCGGTGTTACTGGAAAAAGGAATGTGCGCGCCGCGACGGCGGGCCAGATCAACCATGCGCTCAAGCAGATAGTGCGCGCGCTCCGCACCCTCCAGCTCAATTACGGATTCGAGGGCATCAAGCCACTCTTGCGTTTCCATCACATCGGGATCATTCGCGGCTTGCGCCAGGATGTTGTCGAGCTGGGCTGACATGAGCAGGTCTCCTTGCTTTTATGAGGTGCCGGGAGGCAGGTCGCGGGCCGGGTCACAGCCAGCATGCCTTTCATTCTGGCGGGTATCCAGAATTCACGGAAGTGTATCAGCACCGCCGATTTTTTCAAACTGCGATATTACATTTCATAATATGATAAGTAAACAAAAAGTAAACTGAAAAGGGGCTCTAATGTAATCGCTTGCGGCCTTCCGCGACGTCCGGAACGGCCTGACCTTGCACGGCATCAAACGAGGCCGCCCCGTATAATCAGGCCTCTATTCCTCCTCCACCTGCTCTCCTTATGAACGCAAAAATCATTGACGGAAACCTGCTTTCCAAACAACTCCGCGCCGAGGTGGCTGAACGTGCGGCCGCCCTCACCGCCAAAGGCAGGCAGCCCGGTCTGGCCGTGATCCTGGTCGGTGACAGCCCGGCATCGCAGGTGTATGTGCGAAACAAAATCAAGGCCTGCGAGGACAACGGCATTCACTCCGTGTTCGAGAAGTACGATGCGTCGATGTCTGAGGCCGAGCTGCTGGCGCGCGTGGACGCGCTCAACAAAGACCCGAAAATCAACGGCATTCTGGTGCAGTTGCCGCTGCCCCCGCACATCGATTCGCACAAGGTCATCGAAGCCATCGCTGCGGAAAAAGACGTGGATGGTTTCCATATCAGCAACGCTGGACTGCTGATGACTGGGCAGCCGCTGTTCCGGCCCTGTACGCCCTACGGCGTGATGAAAATGCTGGAATCGATCAATTATCCGGTGCGCGGTGCGCATGCGGTCGTGGTCGGCGCATCGAATATCGTCGGCAAGCCGCAGGCCATGCTGCTCTTGCAGGCGGGTGCCACCGTCACTATTTGTAATTCCAAAACACGCGACCTCGGTCATCATGCGCGCGACGCGGACATTCTGGTGGTGGCGACCGGCAAGCGGAACATCGTGACCGCCGACATGGTCAAGCCCGGCGCAGTGGTGATCGACGTGGGCATGAACCGCGACGATGCCGGCAAGCTGTGCGGCGATGTGGACTACGGTCCGTGCGCTGAGGTAGCCGGATGGATCACGCCGGTACCCGGCGGCGTCGGACCCATGACCATCACCATGCTGCTGGTGAATACGATCGAGGCCGCAGAGCGCGGCTGATCACTCGAACTGACCCAATCCTGAACCATGACTGATAACGCATTACTGGATTTTACTGACCTGCCCCGCTTCGATCTGTTCAAACCCGATCACGTGACGCCTGCGATCAGCCAGTTGCTGGACGAGGCGCGCGCTACCGTCGCCGCGCTTGAATCACCCGGGGCGCCCTTCAGCTGGCAGGAATTTGTGCTGCCACTGGAGCGCGTCACCGAGCGACTCGGACGCGCCTGGGGCGTGGTCGGTCATTTGAACGCCGTGGTTGATACACCCGAGCTGCGCGCCGCCTATAACGATAACCTGCCCAAGGTCACCGAGTTCTGGACCGAGCTGGGGCAAAACCTCAAGCTGTTTGAAAAATACAAGGCGCTGCAAGGCAGCGGTGAATATCAAACGCTGAACGCCGCGCGCAGAAAAATCGTCGATCATGCGATCCGTGATTTTCGTCTGGGCGGTGCCGAGCTACCGGACGACAAAAAAGTGCGCTTTGCCGAGATACAGGAGCAGCAGGCTGCACTGTCGACTCGCTTTTCCGAGAATGTGCTCGACGCGACCAACGCCTACGAATTTATCGTCGACGACGAAAGCCGCCTGTCCGGACTGCCGGACGATGTGAAACAGGCGGCACGCGCATCAGCGGAACGCGAAGGCAAGACCGGCTGGCGCTTCACGCTGCACTTCCCCTCGTATTTCCCAGTGCTGCAGTACGCGGACGACCGCGCTCTGCGCGAAACGCTCTATCGAGCCAGCGCGACCAAGGCATCAGAACTTGGCGCGAATCCGGACTGGGACAACACCCAAAACATTATCGACATCCTGAAGCTACGCGACGAAGAAGCACAATTGCTCGGTTATGCCAATTTCGCCGAAGTGTCGCTGGTGCCCAAGATGGCGACCTCGCCACAGCAAGTAATCCAGTTTCTGCAAGATCTGGCCAAGCGCGCGCGTCCGTTTGCAGAGAATGACCTCGCGGAGCTGAAGAATTTTGCAAAAACCGAACTCGGACTGGATAAGCTCGACGCTTGGGACATGGCCTATGCCTCGGAAAAACTGCGTGAGAAACGGTACGCCTTCTCCGAACAGGAAGTGAAACTCTATTTCCCCGAGCATAAAGTCGTTGGCGGTCTGTTCAGGCTAATACAAAACATGTTCGGCGTCGAGATCCAGCCTGACCAGAGCCCGGTCTGGCATGCCGATGTGAAGTTTTATCGGATCGAGAAAAAAGGCCAGCTGATTGGTCAGTTCTATCTCGATCTGTATGCGCGCAAGGGCAAGCGTGGCGGCGCATGGATGGATGATGCACGCGGCCGCAAGAATCTTGCTGGCGACTTGCAGACACCGATCGCTTATCTGACCTGCAATTTTACCGAACCTGCGATCGTCGATGGTGTGAAAAAGCCAGCCTACTTCACGCATGATGAGGTCATCACACTGTTCCATGAATTTGGCCATGGCCTGCATCACATGCTGACTGCCGTTGATGAGCTAGGCGTATCGGGCATCGCCGGTGTCGAATGGGATGCGGTCGAACTGCCCTCGCAGTTCATGGAGAACTTTTGCTGGGAATGGGATGTGTTGCAGCACATGACTGAGCACACAGACACCGGTGAGACACTGCCACGTGATCTGTATGACAAAATGATCGCTGCGAAGAATTTTCAGTCTGGTATGCAGATGCTGAGACAGGTCGAATTTTCGCTATTCGACATGCATCTGCATTTCGATTTCGATCCGAACAGCAGCAAGACGGTCGCTGAGCTACTCGCCGAGGTACGGCATCAAGTGGCCGTCATCATTCCGCCGGCATTCAACCGCTTCCAGCACTCGTTCTCGCATATCTTTGCCGGTGGCTATGCAGCAGGCTACTACAGCTACAAGTGGGCGGAAGTCTTGTCCGCGGATGCGTACGGCGCGTTCGAGGAAGCCCAGGGCGACCCAAACCGCCTCGCCGAGACCGGGATGGCGTTTCACCGCGAGATTTTGTCAGTCGGCGGTTCGCGTCCCGCGCTGGAATCTTTCACTGCCTTTCGTGGCCGCGAGCCCAGCATTGATGCGCTACTGCGGCACAATGGCATGGTGTCGGCCTGATCCACAACCTGGCGTAGAGAGCGATGACGCGCGTAGATTTTCATAGCAAGGTACCGGACAAGTTACTGTACGCTTGCCGTCTGGTGCGCAAGGCGCGCGCAGCGGACATGAAAGTCGTGGTGCATCTGGAGGATGGACGTCAGCTGCATGCGTTTGATGAGGCGCTGTGGACTTTTTCGGAACAGGATTTCCTGCCCCATGTTCAGGCAGGAGATGCGCTGGCCGCGCAGACGCCGGTGATCCTGTCGCAAGATGCGAACGATCCGCTCCCGCATCATCAGGTGCTGATCAATCTGTCACAGCGCACGCCCGAGCACTTCGCGCGCTTTGAACGTCTGTTCGAGATCTTGTCCACCGACGAGTCAGACCTCGCCGCAGGTCGAGAACGTTACAAACAATATCAGCAGCGTGGTTATCCCCTGACCCACTTCGTGGCGGAGAAAACATGAACCCACCGAACCAGCACGACACTGAGATCCCCGTCCTCACGGATATTCTTCACGAGGATGCGGTGGGTCCCGACGTAGCGACCGATACGGCGGCTAGCGAGGCAGCCGCCGATGATGCCGAGCTGCTGCGCGAGATCGAGGAGGAGATCAGCGCGCGTATCGCTGCGGAACTTTCTGACCAGATACCCATTCTGATAGAGGCCGCGCTGCAAGAGCATCTGCCACCAGCGGTAGGCGCCAAGCTTCAGGCAGAAATCATGACCGCGCTGGCGGCGACGTTGCCACTCGCCGCCGAGGCCGCGACCGAACAGGTCGCCGGCACACTGGCACAGGAAATCGGCGCACTGCTGGAACAAAGACTGGAGATGCGGGTGCGTGAAGTCGTTGCTCAGGAATTCTCGCGATTGCAGCAGTGATACGGTGAACCGGCGATGCAAATACGCCTCCCTGTGGCGGAAATGACGCCGCAAACTCGGGACGGCTGCTTACAATTCGCGCGTCACCCATCTACTTGATGAATAGTTAGTGCGGCAGAGTGCCACCCAAGTCGCATCACCATCGAAAACACCGGAAGATTCAATGAAAGTCATCGTACTGGGCGCGGGCATCGTCGGCACCGCTTCCGCCTGGTTCCTGCACAAGGCCGGCCACGACGTTACCGTCATCGAGCGCCAGCCCGGCGCCGCTCAGGAAACCAGCTTCGCCAATGGCGGGCAAATCTCTGTATCGCATGCAGAGCCCTGGGCCAATCCCTCCGCGCCGCTGAAAGTGCTCAAGTGGCTGCGCCACGAAGATGCCCCGCTGCTGTTCAGGCTGCGTCCCGAATGGCTGCAGTGGCGCTGGGGTCTGGAATTTCTACGCCAGTGCACCCCGGGTCGCACCGCACACAATATTCGCCAGATCGTCGCGATTGCCGAGTACAGCCGGCAAACCTTGCAAGCACTACGCGCCGAGACCGATATTGCCTATGACTGCGAGACGCGCGGGATACTGCATTTCTACACTGATGCGCGTGAGTTCGAGCAGTCGCTACCGGCAGCGCAGCTGATGCGCGACCTGGGCTGCCCGCGCGAGACGGTCAGCACCGAAGACGTGTTGAGAATAGAGCCTTCGCTCTCACCCGTGCGGCACAAGATCGTTGGCGGCGATTTCACCGCTACTGATGAATCAGGTGATGTACACAAGTTCACCACCGGGCTGGCTGACCATTGCGCGCAGGCTGGCGTGCAGTTCCGCTTCAATCATCTGGTCACCCGTCTGCTGGCCGAGGGTACCGGTGCAGCGGCTCGCATCTCCGGCGTGGAAGTGATTGATGCGCATGGCCGCCATCAGGTGCTGCAGGCAGACAGCGTGGTACTGGCAATGGGCAGCTTCTCGACACGGCTGGTCAAACCGCTGGGTATTGATCTGATGCTGTATCCGGGTAAAGGTTACTCGGCAACGTATCGCGTTCTCGATCCGGCACTGACGCCACGCGTGTCGCTGACCGATGATGGCCACAAGCTCGTGATCTCACGACTCGGCGATCGGCTGCGTGTTGCCGGTACCTGCGAGATCAATGGCTATTCGCGCGAGCTCAATCCTGTCCGCTGCGAGGCCATCACCCGGCGTGTTCAAGAATTGTTCCCTGGCGCTTGCGACTATGAACAGCCGCAGTACTGGGCGGGTCTGCGGCCGCTGACGCCATCGAATGTGCCTTACATCGGCCGAACGCCATACACGAATCTTTTTCTGAACACCGGACATGGCACGCTGGGCTGGACCATGGGCTGCGGCTCGGGTCGGGCGATTGCCGAGATCGTTTCCGGTCGTAGACCAGAC
>JACCDO010753436.1_pt1 | contig 12362 bp, 12 predicted proteins | sample 7446101 | NCBI WGS metagenome assembly JACCDO01 (sample SAMN15323440, study PRJNA562643) | freshwater metagenome | isolation source: river surface water | place: USA:Blue River Watershed | collected 2017-08-16 | reverse complement strand
GGTTGCTTTTGATGTTGCCTTTTCTAGATGAAGTAGTTCATGTAGTGCTAGAACACGTCTCATAATCGGTTTGTTTGTTTTTGATTGTTTTTTAGTTAAGTGTTTCCACATCCATTCAAATTGAAGTGCTGATTTCCAGTCTGGAAATCCCTCCACATAGCATACTCTTTCCCATGAATCCCCTTGATTCACTTTTACACTAGTGGCTTTTGCCCCTCCTTTTATCTCCTTATTATGTTGTCTTAAGCGACGATTAACGTCTGTTGTTGCTCCAACATATGTTGTTTCTGAAGAAACTGCTTTTAAACAATATACGTAAAATTTTTGAGTATCGGTTTGGGGTTGGGGTTGTTTTTGGGTTTCGGTATAGTTTTGGGTTTTGGTTTCGGTATGGTTTTGGGTTTTGGTTTCATTCTGTTGTATTTGCTGGTTTGACTCTGATTTATTTAAGTATTCCTCAGAAGACATATTGATTGATTCATCATCCATTTATAACATATTATTTTTTTTTTCTCTAAATAAAGATAATTTGCATATTGAACATTCATTCGAATTATCTGATTGATTCTTTTTATTACAGTTATTATTTCTTTTACGTTTACAAGTACATCTGTATTTAATTTCACCATATTGAATTGTTGGAGAATTGATTGTGTCTGCTGCTTGACCAAAATCAATTAAATATAACTTTTTTATTTTATTATTATTATCTATTGAAAAACCAATGTTTTCAGGATTCAAATCATTGTGATAAATATGATGTTCTTTTAAACAGTTGTCAATATACTCAATTATATTTTTTATTTTACCACAAAAACTTGGTTTCATTTCAAATGTATCAATTATTTTTTGTAAAGTTATTTGCATTGGAATGAATTCCATTTCAATAAAATAAATATATTTTTCTGGAAAATTTAATTCATTGTTTCTAACATTTGCACAAAAAAGTATTTTTGGAACAATTATTTTTATATTTTCAGAATTACATTTAGTACATAGAATGGTTCCATAATAAGCAGCAATCTGAAAACTAGTTTCAACAACAAAATCAACTAAATTTATTATTTCGTCATAATAATATTTTTTTATAAGTTTGTCCTCTCTTGTTTTATAAACTTCATAATAAACTGTTCCATAATTATATTTTTGACGATGTTCTCTTTTAATCATTTTATGATTAGATTTGTTATTGTATCTTACAGAGTTAATGTAGTCTATTGAAAATTGTTCAGAAAATTTATTATCATTCGGACTGGAAATATTATTATCATTCAAAAAATTTAATTTTACATTGTTACTTGATGCTAAAATATTGTTGTTGCTAAAATTTATATTAAAATTATTATTTTTATTTGTATTACACTTTCGTTTATCAAAAGATTTAAAATATTTATCTGTATTTATTTCTTTGTAATTTAAAACATTATCAAGAATTTCTAAAGTAAATTTTTGTAAAAACGGGTTTGATATTCTTTTTTTAATTTCAGTCACTGCTTCTGTTTTAATATTATTTTCAGTAAAACGAATGTTATTTATTTTAACAGATAATCCTCTATTCATACTAATAATTATAAATATAAAAACTTGAGTATAATATTTTTTTTTCGAACGTATTTATATAATGAACTCAAACAACAATTTTGGTTTAAGCAAAATGTTTGGAAATGAAGGTAATAATTCTAATAAGAAAAATAATTCTAATAAGAAGAATAATTCTACTAAGGTGAATAACACTAAAGTTTTAAATTCAAACCAAGTTAAAACCAATATTAATCAAAACCTAAATTTTATGACTCAACAACAACAACAAGAAGTATTGAACAAAACAAATAATATTGTCCAAAATAATTTTAATAACTATGTAAAAAAAAATAACATTAATATCAATAAAATACATAACAATAATTCTAACAAAACAAATTCTAACAATAATATAACTATTAAAAGACAAAATACTTTTTATGGAAACAATAATAACAGTTTAGCGAATAAATCAAATAATAATAGTAAGGTACTTAAAAGACAAAATACTTTTTATGGAAACAATAATAACAATTTAACGAATAAATCAAATAATAATAATAAGGTACTTGTAAGACAGAATGCTTTTAAAGAAAAAAACAATAAAAAAAATATTACCAATAACAATAAGCCAAAGAAGAGGTCTTTTTGGGATGTTATAACTGGTAAAAAATAAGTTGGACAAATAATTTTGTTTATCTAAATTAGTATGGTGTTTCACTATTATAAAGCCTATAAAAAGGCACTACCATCCGGTATATTTATTGCTTCATTTATAGCATTTATTTTTCTAAATATTATTGAAAATTATATTCATTACAGTATTGGTAGAAATGCAGAAGATGAAAATGGTAATTTAATCACATTCAAACCACCAACTGGAAAAGATTGGTTTAAAATGATTTATGTTATGTTGTTATTTGCTGTTCTACAAGGGCTTTTCACAATGTTTTTGTCGGACTATGTTTAAAAGTGTTTCTCGTTTCTTTTTTTTCAATTGAATCACATGTTTTATTATAATAAATTATAATATGGACAAATATGTGATTTCAGATAAAAAAAAAATAGTATTAGTGACTGGAGGAAGTGGTTTAGTCGGTTATGCTATTCAACAAATATGTAATAGATATAATGATTACGCATTCGTTTTTATGAAAAGTAGGGACTGTGATTTGACAAATTATGAAGAAACGATTTCTTATTTTGAACATTTAAAACCTGATTTTGTAATTCATCTTGCTGCAAATGTTGGTGGATTATTCAAAAATATGAGGTACAAAGTCGATATGTTTGAAAAGAATATGGAAATAAATATGAATGTTTTAAAAGCCAGTCATAAAGTAGGAATTAAAAAATTAGTAGGTTGTCTATCCACTTGTATATTTCCTGATAAAACAACTTATCCAATTGATGAAACAATGCTCCATAATGGTGAGCCTCATTTCTCAAATGATGCTTATGCCTATGCTAAAAGAATGTTAGATGTTCAATGTAAGGCATATAGGGAACAGTATGGAGATAATTTTATATGTGTTATTCCTACAAATATTTATGGAGAGAACGATAATTATAACTTGGAAGATGCACACGTTATACCAGCATTAATTCACAAATGTTTTTTAGCAAAAAAAGAAGGAAAAGAATTTATTGTTGCTGGTACAGGTAAGCCATTGCGTCAATTTATTTATTCAAGGGATTTGGCTAAATTGATTTGTATAATACTTTTTGATTATGACTTATTTGATACAATCATTTTATCAGTCGATGAGGATGCTGAGATTTCAATTGGTGATGTAGCAAAAATGATTGCGGAAAAATTTGAATACTCTCATATGTTAAAATATGATAGTTCTAAACCAGATGGTCAATTCAAAAAAACTGCATGCAATAAAAAGTTGAAACAGTTTATTGAAGAGAAAAAAATTAGTTTTGATTTTACAAGCATGGACGAAGGATTACAAGATAGTATTCAATGGTTTTTAGATAATTATGATACTTGTAGAAAATGGATTTAATCTATTTCAACAATTTTTGGTGTATTAGAATGAATATATTTGTTCATCAATGTTATAATTTCCATTTTTTCTTTTTCTACACATTGTTCTAAATAAGATAGTTGATTTGTTGTTAAAGGTTTATAATTGGTAATACTATTTTTTATTGTTAAATATGGATTTATTACTGGTACATTTGTTTTGTTATATTTATCTAATATTATTTGAGTTATCTGTTTTTCGTCATTTTTTTGAACTGGGTTAAAATTTGGTCTATTGTTTTTTGATATGAATTCATAATTTTCATTTGATTCAACAAATAATTTTACTGTAGGTTTTCCTTTTTGGTTATTATTTGATAGGTTTGTAAAAATATTTTCAACTGTGTCAGACAAATCATTCCACAAATAAGTGAAGTTCATAATCGTTTTATTCATTTATTATACTATTTTTATTTATTTTTAACTTACATAATTGGTTATCTAGGATATCTAAATAACAACTGTTTCTTCCGGTGGTACTTTAACTACTTCATCAAGTCTATACATAATCCACCCATATGGAGATAATAAATAATTATTTGGAAGATGATAAATTCTACATCCAGGATCTGGTTGGTTATCATTTGTAAGAGGGATAATAGTTCCTTTGTACCATGGTGTTTTTAAACCATGTAATCCTATTGCAGATTGTTCACATATACCATATCCTCTAATATTTCGTGTATCATAAAAATTGCTTTCTACAAATTTAGAGAATTCTTCCTTATCATATATCCATGATGCACAGTAAGGATTCAAATCATTCAATATATATTTTTTATCTTCTAAATAAATAACTTTTGTAAGATATTCTGAAACACCTTCAGGTGAAGTTCCTAAATCACCTGCATGTTCAATGCCATTGGCATCAACTTCTGTTCTTAAAAACCCCAAATTATATCCATATTTCATTACAGTATCTTTGTTTTCAAACCAATATTGAATCGCTTGTACAGGGATTAAAATGTCGTCTTCAATATATATATAAACATCATATTGGTCTTTTTGTTCTTTTAAAAAACTTCTACATTTCCAAGTTAAATAATGAGGATGTTCTTGTGATATGTCATGACAGTATACCATTAATTGTCCATTTGAATAATATATCAAATTCTCTATGGGGAATGATTGGTTGGTATGAATAAATAAATCTGTTTGATATGGATACCTGTTTAGTTCATTTAAAATTCTATTAACATAATCTAACCTTTCAGGTCTGTAAAAAAACGTCATATGAACAACAAATCTCATTTAACTTTATAAATGAAAAAAAATGAAAAATTATAAACCTAAAGAAATAAATATGTCTATAATATAATATTTTAATATGAATAATAAAAATTCACTTTCAATGAATAAAATTATTGAACCTTTAAAGCGTTCATGTACTATAGATATTGAACATGTATCAAATCAATTTAATAGTAAACCTGTCATGGAATGTTATTTCGCTAAACATCAATGGGTTGAAAATTACAATGTACGAATGAAAAAACAAAAATTAATTAGTGTATTGAGTATTGATTTAAAAGTGGATGATGATGATTCTAAGTTTAATGTTGAAATACAAAAGTGGAATGATGCTCATTTAGATGAACACGACCAAATTTCGCTTATTAACAGAAAATACACTGACGAGACATTTTACGATATTACAGGTTTGGAAAAAGAATGTCTAGTGAAACAAAAAGACCTAGAATGGAATACGGAATGTGAAGAAGAAATATCTAACATAAAAGGTATTGTAAATAGTCTGTAAACAAGTAATCATCATCAAATTAAGTATTTGAAGATTTATTGAATAGTATTATTCAATAAATTCTGATTATAAATATATGATAAACAAAAATATAAAAAATTTTATAAAAACATTGACTATTTAATATTACAAAACATCTAATGTACAAGGCACAAATCAATTTTAATGGTCCAAAAGAAGAAATTTCTGAACTTTATTCATATTTTCGTAATTGTTTATTTGTATATGATTCGGGAAATTGTAAATGTTTCGAAAACCTAGCATTTCTTGGAATGCCAAAAACCTTTTGTAATGAACCATTTGAAGAAAGATATGAACTCTATATAGTTAGTGATAATGTTTCATTCATTGATTCTATAATTAAATTATCTGTATTATACCCTCTAGTAACTATCAATATCTGTGTCTCGATTGAATCCATAAAAAAATTATATTATTGGAATGTGATTTTTGGTCATTTTATTGAAAGTGAAGATGTAATAAATTATGTGATAAGTTATAAATATCCTCGAGAACTTGTTAAGATTTATAAAAATATTGGGAAAAATGCAAAAATTTTGTTAAACAATTTGATTAAAAATATAAATAAAAAAAGTTTTACAACGAGCAGTGACACGGACAGTGATAATAACAGTTCTGATGAATCAGATTGTGTAGAAAATGAAGAAGAGTACGATGACTAAAGATTAGTGGTTTTGATTACTAAAAATTGATTAAATTATTATGAACTATTTATTTAACCATAACACACAAAAAATAATTCTATACAATGCCGAACTGGTGCATGAATCAATTGACTATACATGGTCCAAAAGAGGATTTAGAAGACATAATTGAACATAAATTTATGTTTGAACAATATTTTCCAACTCCTTTATTCAAAAAGGATATTTTAGAAAAAAAAAAACATGAAAAATATGACGAAGAAGTTTTAGAAAAATTGCTGAAAAAAGCCCATCCAAGCGAAACAGACTATTGGCATAGTTGGAGAGTTAGGGAATGGGGTGTTAAATGGGATTGTTCTTTACTAGATAATGAAGAAAATAATTATGATTTTTTTGAAGAAGATAATGGTTTATGTACCGTATACTATTGTTTTGATTCTCCTTGGGGACCTCCTATTCAAGCATATGAAAAAATGTCTGTTTTATATCCATTATGCGAAATTAGTCTTTTTTTTATTGAAGAAGGAACAAGTTTTGTTGGATACATTAAATTTAATTGTAGCCAAATATTAAAGTCAAAATCAATTATTTACAGAGATTTTGAAGAAATAAAAAAAATATATGATGACGACAAAGAATTCGAAGGATTCATTCATCTTGAATGTGTTTTGGAACATTTGGAGTGTGATGATAGTAATTCTGATAACAATAATTCAGAGACATGAAAAATGATTTACATAATTCACTAAATTTAGTGTTTTATTGTAATTATAATTATTTGCAATCGCAATCAACCATTTCTTGAACAAGTTCATCAAATGAAATCTTTGGTTCCCATCCAAGTTCTACACGTGCTTTAGTTGAATCACCTAATAATTCTTCTACTTCTGCTGGACGGAAATATTTTTCACTAACAAAAATAAGTTCTTTGCCCGAACTCTTATCATAACCAATTTCATTTATTCCTTCTCCTTTCCAAACAATGTCAAATCCTTTAAGAGCAAATGATTTTTCAACAAATTCTCTGACAGAATGAAATTCATTAGTAGATAATACATAGTCTTGAGGTGATTCTTGTTGAAGCATAAGCCACATACCATATACATAATCTTTAGAATGTCCCCAATCTCTTTTTGCATTTAGGTTTCCTAAAACAAGTTTATTTGTTTTACCTTTTAAAATCTTATTCAATCCAATGGTAATTTTTCTAGTTACAAAATTATGTGCTCTTCTTGGTGATTCATGGTTAAACAATATTCCTGAACAAGCATACATTCCATAGGATTCTCTGTAGTTTTTAGTAATCCAATGTCCATAAAGTTTAGCAACACCATAAGGAGAACGAGGATAAAAAGGGGTTTTTTCAGTTTGAGGAACTTCAACTACTTTACCATATAACTCTGATGTAGATGCTTGGTAAAAACGAGTTTTGCTCTCTAATCCTGAACTTTTGATTGCATTCAATAATCTAAGAACACCTGTTCCATCAACATCAGCAGTGTATTCAGGCATTTCGAATGATACTTTTACATGACTCATTGCTCCTAGATTATAAACTTCTAACCTTTCTAGATCATTGTATGTTGATTTTATTTCATATAAAATTTGAAGAATACATGAACCATCTGATAAATCACCATATTTCAAAACAAGATTTGGATGATCAAATAAAAAATCAACTCTATTGGTGTTTATTGATGATGAACGTCTAATCATTCCCCATACAATATAACCTTTTTCTAATAATAATTCAGTAAGATAAGAACCATCTTGACCACAAATGCCTGTTATAAATGCAACCTTCATAATATAATATTTTTATAAAAAAAGAAAATGTTTTTAACGAAGAAAAATATTTTACAAAATATTTGAATATATATCGTTCAAATGGGCAAAACAATTTATTATTTTTTTTTAAGTGATGAGTAATTTTCTTCTTGTTCCTAAAGATTTTGACCCATATATTTATAGAGAGTTAAATCCAGATTTACATAACTTAAATGATGAGCAATGTAGAGACCATTATTCAATAAACGGTAAAAAAGAAAACCGTTCTTATTTTTATGACCTTCCAGATAGTTTTGATGTAAATGCTTATCGTGAATATAATAAAGATATTGCTGGACTTAGTGATAAACAATATAAATTACATTATGTCAAATATGGTTCAGGAGAAAATAGAAAATATAAATATACAAATCTTGAAGAAAACAGGTTTTATAACCCAAATAAATATATATTAAATGATGATAATGATGTTAAAAAAAAAATAAATAGTAGTCTAAACAGACAATTAGATGGGGACTTACCAAACTCAGATTTAAAAATTGATTATACTGTTCCTGATTATTTTGACCCAGATTTGTATAAGTTATTAAATGCAGATTTAATTGGATTAAATGATTTTCAATTAAAAATGCATTATATTGAAAAAGGTATTCATGAAAAAAGATTACATCCAGCAATGTGGAATTCAAGTATTGATTTTATGTATTACAAAAAAAAATATGAAGATATCAGATTGTTAGAATCCAATATTCAATTGTATGATCATTTTTATTTTGTAGGACAGTATGAAGACAGAAAAATAAATCCTAAGTTCTTAACAATAAAAGATTTTAATAAGACAAATTCTATTGGTGACAAATTGTTTCAATATGCTTTTTGTTATTGTCTTTCTAAAAAATACCATTTAGACATAAATTTAGGTAGAAGCAGTGATTCTGGAAAATATTCTATCCAAAATATGTTTAAAATAGATTGTTCTAATTCAGAAAAAATAGATTTTTCAGAAGGATATGTAGTTAAAGAAAATGGATTGTCATTTCAAAGTTCAATAACTAAAATTAATAGGGGAGTCTTTGTTGATTCTTCAAAAAAAAGTATTATCCTTGATGGTAAATTTAAATCCTACAAATATTTTGATTCAATTAGAGAAGATTTATTGAAAGAATTGTCTTTTAATGAAGATATTTCTGGTAAAGCAAATAACTTTTTAAATACTATTAAAGATAATAATTTTGGACTACCTATTGTTGGAATTGATTTTAGAATAAATAGTCTGAAAAGTTATCATTCTTATGGTCCTCCTATCAATTTCTCTTATATTGAAGCAGCATTAAAATATATAAAAAAACGGGTAAATAATTTTATTATTGTTTGTTGTACGGACCAGTGTAAGTATAGTTCTGACCAGTGCAAATCTAATTCTGACCAAGATACTTGTTTTGTTGAAAACTTCTTTAAAAATCAATTGAACTTATCTGTGAGTCAACCATATTTTATTTCGAACCTTGATGAAGGTTCCGACCTATGTCTTTTATCAATGTGTGACCATTTAGTTATAAGTAATTCATCTTTTGGATGGTGGGCTGCTTATTTGAATGACAAAAAAAATAAATTAGTTATCACTAAATCAATTATTGGACAAAATTATTTTTTTGACAATGTTGTTCCAATGTATGAGAGAAATGATTTGTTACTTCCTGAATGGATTCAAATTGAGAATGATTTATCTACAAATACGTTTGACATAATTTATTCAACACCTTATATGAATATGACACTTCAAGAAACAAAATTATTTGAAAGTATACTATGCGAAGGTAATGAATATTTGTATCAAACATATGAATATGGTATTGTTATTCCAGTTTTAAATGATGATGTGAGTATTTTAAAAAATTTATTAACATCAGTTCAAAAAGAATTTGACAAAAGTTATTCTAGAGTAATAGTTTTTATAATACAACATGAAAAAAATGATGGTTTAAAAAATGTTATTGATGATTTTCATTTTACTCATCTTTCTGTATTCAAAATGACTTGTTGTGAAAAACATAATATTAGGTATTATGATTCTGACCAAAAAAATGCATTTCCAATAACTTCAAAAATTGTTTTTGACATATGTTTCCGAATCGGTTGCGAACATATTATTAGTTTAGATTCGAGTGTTATTCTTTCAAACGTTTTTTTGAATTCAATTGATAAATATTTATCTACTGTGAAAGAATCATATTTTATTATTACTATGTATTCTGAATCTGATTCAAAAAAAAATATTGAGTATGAGGATAATAAACAATGGACTTTAAATCAAATTGATGGAAAGTTTATGTTATTTAACAAAGATACATTTTATAAATTACTCCAAAACAAAATGTTCAACAAACATTACGAAAATGCTTTTGGTCAGTCAATTAAAAATTATAATGGGAAGATATATTCTATAAAACAAACTTATTATAATCCTTCTGCTTTAAACAAATCTATTGTTGTTTCTCAAAAATAATTCTATTGTTTCCCAAAAATAATTCGTTCAAAATATATTCAAATTTAAGCAATTAAATCTAAGGAAGGAAATGTCCGAACATGATTTTGATTGGAAGTTTTACACTAGCATTTACGAAGATTTATCTGCCCTCAAAGACCAAGCAAGTGCATATAATCATTACCTTCAAAAGGGTATTTTTGAAAAAAGAATTTGTAACCAAAAAAAAATTCCTAATAATTTTAATTGGGAATTTTACATTTCTTTTTATCCCGATTTAACTATAATTGATTCTGAAAATAATGCTAAAAAACATTATTTAACACATGGAATTCAAGAAAATAGAGTTTATTCTATTGAACAAGTTTCTAAAATGGTTGAATTAAAAAATTTTGATTGGAGGTTTTACACTAAATTTTATAAAGATTTGTCTGGTCTGAAAAGTAAATTTCACGCTTTACATCACTATTTTCATCATGGAAGACACGAAGGAAGAGTTGGTTGTAATGTTAATGGAGAAGTAAATGACGATTTTATGGTTGAAAGGGATTGTTTAGGTCATGAAAAAAATGATTTTATACATGAAAAGAATAATTTAATTATTGAAAGCAATGATTTGATACCTGAAATTAATGATTTTATACCAGAGAAGGATCATTTGATACCAGAGGAAGAAGTTGATACTTGGGAAGATTTCATTAACAAAAAAAAGTCTGAAAGTTTATTAGTTGAACAATTAAATTTGAAAAAGGAAAATCATAAGTTGATTGAATATAAATCACATCCTGACTTTGATGTTCAGTTCTACTATAATATGAGACACGGTTATGATAACTTTGATGACAACATATCTTTTGAAATGAAAAATTCTGATATTGAGTTCTATTATAAAGAATGGAAAAAACATATTCAAAAAAAGAAAGACGAAAAAATGTCTATGCAGAGTGTTAGAAAAAACATTGAACTAAACGATTCTATACCATTTATTACTTTTATTATACCAACTGTTGGAAGAGTTTCATTAATGGAGGCAGTTAATTCATTATTGGCTTTAAAATCAGATGATTGGAAAGCAATCATATTATTTGATGGAATAAAAAATACTTATCCAATCAATGACCATAGAATAGACATTTATGAAATAGAAAAAAAAGGTATCTCTAATCATGCTGGTGCTGTTAGAAATATTGGTTTAGACAAGGTTCAGAACAAAACAAAATGGATTGCCTTTTTGGATGATGACGATACTGTTTGTCCCTATTATATACATCGTTTAAAACAAGAATCAAAAAGAAATCCTACTATGGAATTATGTTTATTCAGAATGATTTATCCAAATATGTTTGTTTTGCCTTCAAACGATGTTCAGTACATCAAAATGGACTATGTAGGTATCAGTTTTGCTTACAAAGGGTATATTCAAAAACGGTTTTCGAATAGTAGCAGAGAAGACTATTATTTTTTAAAAAAAGTCGAATATGAAGGTTATCGAATTTGTATATCACCTTTCACAACATATTTCATAAGACAAAATCCTTTTATTGTTGATAACAATGAGTTGGATAGAGTCTTAATAAATTTTGATTGATTTATGTTGGAGTTAGATGTGAAAAATAATAAAATTATTATTGCAAAATTTAATATTTATTATATTCATTATATTTAGTATAATGAATATGTCTGTAAACTTAAATAAAAAATTAGAAAAATACTATGGCTACGAATACTATTTGACTCATGATAATGGAGGTAGATCATTTTGTGTTTATATTAGTCAGGAACAAAATGATGTTCTAATCTATAAATCTAAAAGCGAAGAAAACAACAAGGACATCAAAAATTTTTCAGAACTTGTTGGTAAATATAAACCACAAAAAGTATTTATTGGGAAAAGTCCATTAAGTAAGCAAACAATATTTTCTGGTGGTCACGGACCTTGTTTTGATGGTAATTCTATATTATTGAAAATGGACAAAAAAAAATATATATTTATTGGTACCGAAATTTATTCATTTACATCTAAAAATGAAATTGTATCATTTGTTTCACCTGTTGGTAATAATGATGTTCCATATCCATATGCTATAGATACTAAAGGAAACTTTTATT
>JACCDO011331865.1_pt1 | contig 12363 bp, 8 predicted proteins | sample 7446101 | NCBI WGS metagenome assembly JACCDO01 (sample SAMN15323440, study PRJNA562643) | freshwater metagenome | isolation source: river surface water | place: USA:Blue River Watershed | collected 2017-08-16 | reverse complement strand
TTGCTGATTTAATAGCTATGACTCATATTCAAACAATTGATTCCAGATATAAATATGACGCTTTACATGCGTTTGGTATTTGCACACAATATTATACAATCATGAAAGGTTATGCATTACAAGATGAGATAGATCCAATATTTAATGAAATGTTGATTGCATGCAAATTAGATCCAGTAAAGATTCGCGAAGATGCAAAAATTATTTTAGGGTTATTAAAAGAATCAAATTTAACTGAAAATGATGTCTTAAATGCTAAATCAGGTTTGATTGCTGATATCTTTAATCATGTTAGAGGAAATCGTTTCTTTAAATATACTGATGCATGGGGTGTAGGATTAGGTCGTGTCATGGAGTTATTAGGTGTTGAACCTAAACAAGAAAATTTTGAGCGTTGGTGTAACTCATTGAAATGGGTATTTGCTGGTAGATTAACTCAAACATGGGATGAATTTTCTGCTGATCAATTAAGATTACAAGGTGTTGAAGCAATGCAAAAACAATTGATGATACGTGAAAAGAAACGTGCCGCTGCTAGATTGGAAAAGAAAGCATTAGATTTTGATGATAAAAAGAAAGCATTGTTAGAACTTAATGAAGCTATTGATGAACGAAGAAGACAACTCATTGATGAACAAAAATCCTTGAAGAAGAAGTATGAACCTGATGCTTATGAGAGAATATTACTCGAGGAAAATGCAAATAAGTAAAAGTAAAACTTTTACTAATAATGTAACAATAATAATAAAAATACATTTCATAATTATATCAATTTATTTCATTTTTTTCTCCATCATTTTTTGTTTTAATTCATTAACACTTAGTTCTAATTGTTTATTAGATTGATCACAAACGTAATCACTCCAGTGATCATTTAATAAAACATCAACCTTGATCATAACAGAATGATCATTCAATATTGTTGATGATAATTCCTTATACGATAAATTGCATAATCCATTATGGGACCAAGTAGTCTCGTGTTCGGCTAATACTTCAACTTTATTCATACATTTCCATACTTTATGTTCTCTTAAAAAATTCAACTTATCATTTAATGTCATTTCTTCTAAATCAATTATAGAGCCTTCAGTAGGTGATATTATTTGATAATTTAGTTTTTTTGTTCTTTTGTATAATTCATCATCTTCACCACCCCATCCCCAGAAATTATTTGGATATCCATTTATATTTTCATATTGTTCAGTTGAAAATGTTACAATACCACCAAAATATGATTTATTACCACTATATCTATCCCATACCCTAGCAATATGAACAGGGCTATCTTTCATAGGTTTAGTTGTATAATATTTGAGCAATTCTTTGGAAGGAATTAAATCAACATCATGAAATGTGAATATCTCACAACCATCTCGTTTTGCTAACTCATAACCAATGTTTAATAATTTTCCTCGATTAAATTTACGGTTGTCATTACTTTGCTCTACTATATAAATTTTAAATGATTTATTACTTTGAAGTAAGAAATTAGTCATTTCAGGAATAAAACGATCTAAATGAAGTTTCCTTTTTTGTTCTACATGTAAATCGCGATATGGTACTATAACTGCAATCTCTACTTTTAATGGAATTTCTTCAGATGATTTCTTCTTTAAAGCAGATTTTTCATCACATGAATCATTTAATAATACTTCATCAATTCTCCTTTTACTACTAGTATCACTCTTCTTCGGACTACTTACTTTTTCTTCAATATTTGGAAATTTCCATGATGTCTCACCAGTAATTGTATTAAAATAATAAATCTTATTATGTTTCTGAGACATTTTAGATATCCAATCTTTTGGAAGCTCAGGATCGTCCATTATTTTCTGGTGATGTGTTAATCGAAATCTGCATGAAAAATTCGCCCTTTCATGGCATTATGTCGCATATTTATGCGGCCCATGCAATACCGGTAATTGTCACTAGGGATTATAAAAGTTGTTTCTGATCGTCTAGTCAATCATTGACTGTCAATGATTAGCAGTCACTAAGTCACTACAGTGTATAATACGATTATACTATTATAGTATAGTACACTATATTGTAGTACTATAAATAATCAAAAAGTATTACTGAGCATACTGTCTCACGTATTAACCCACCCAGTAGCAGGCATTGTGTAGTTAAAGTTAGTTACGGGAAACGATAAATTTACTCAGTCATCAAATTTTGAACAAAAAAACAGCAAACAATTAAGACAATCAGGATACTGATTACGAGGGTCGAAGTGACGTACTTTAATCAAGTATCTCGTGACCTCTGCCGTGTGAAGGCAGCGTTATTTGTAGAAGGTGTTTATCCAATGAAAATTTCAACAAACTTTTGATTCCACACAATTTTTATTGCTGCAGATGGCAGCCGCCAAAACCGGCCCGCTGGTTTTGTTTAGTGGTTACTGGGCTAGTCCCAGAGCACAAATAACGTTGCCTTCACACGGCAGAGGTCACGAGATACTTGCGTACAGTACGTAACTTCGACCCTCGTAATCAGTAGCTGAATCATTTTTTTATTTTTACTCTACTTATCTTTATGCATTTCATTATTGTTCCTCTTGAAAAAGACGTAGTATTATGCTTTACAGTCTGTTAAATTACAGATCTACTTTTCACTATCACTAATGCGTCACAATCCTGTACTTTGCACAATATCAAATGTTATGAATAAATTTTTTTGATATTCTGCCGCTTGAATCATGATTCAATTATGATTGATATTAAACTATATTATGATGCATGTTTATCTATGTTTACTACTAATCCCTAAGAAATTAGCAAGAAGGAAGAATGAGGCTCAGAGTCCTAAGATTAGATACCTGTAAAATGTCTCTGAAGCATGATAGACTATGAGATTAGAAACAACGGATAAATAATTTAAAATTCTACAATTATAATAATATTCTAAAAAAGAATTATGTCATCATTATCATCATCATCATCATCAACTAATCATAATGTGATGGAAACAAAAAAATCAGATAGTAATAATAAAGTAAAAGTAAAAGTGTTGACTTCTGCAGATTTGTTACTTCTTCCACAACGAAATATAAAAGAAACATTGCATAATATGGGTTTTACATCATTTCTAGATATGGTTGCAGCTGCACCACCTGAAGAAGAAGAGAAAGAAATTGATGTAAAAAAAGAAGAAATAATAGAATTACCTATTATAAATGATGATCGTGAGTATAATAAATTGAAATTACCATCAAAATTTGAACTTACATTTATTATGAAATCACCTGGTGATGTACATAAAAATGAATTATTATTACAAAATTTAATATCATTTTTAACCGAAGTAGAGAATTATTATTTAGTTTTACTGAATAAACGAATATATAATCGTATTATAAAACAATCATTTTATTTTACTATAGGTACAACAGTATTTAATCGATATAGTATGCATATTATGAATAACAGTAATAGTATTGGTTTTATAAATTCGAATAAATTAATATTTTCTCCTATTAATAATCATATAGATGATGAACAATTAGATAATTTTAGTAATTATATAGTTTCATATCAAGGTAATGTAGTGTTTCATTCTATAAATTTAAGTATATTACCCGTAGTTGCTGAACACACAATACTTCGATATTTAAATTCTTTTTTATTGAATAAAAATTTTTGTTATTATATCAATGAATTAAATTTTGATGGTTCAGCTATTGGACCAGTATGTATAAATGCATTAATAGAAATAATGAAATCAAATTATTTACCATTATTAAAAATATTAAATATAAATAGAAATAATGCAACTGAAATTGGTGTTAAAAAAATTAGATTAGCACTTCAAACAAAATGTTGTCCAACTTTAGAGTCATTATCGATATCATTCAACACGTGTCCGTTGACTACCTTAGATTTATTTGATCATATGTTTACTCGTAACATGTCAACTATTACTAATATTGAATCGTGTAATAATAATATTGATTTATTAGCGCCGGAAATTGTGAGTGTATTGAATAAAGGAACGCTATCATTATCCCATTTAAAATGTTTAAATTTATCATATAATCCATTATCGGATGATGGTTTATATAAATTATTGTCGGTTGCGTGGCCAGTAAATAAAAAAGCAACTAATTATAAAGATATTATAAGAATGGAAAAATTAATATTAAATCACACCAATATAAGTAATAAAACCATGTCCTATTTGTCGTTAATACTGCCACAATTTGTGAAATTAACACATCTATCATTAGCTGGTAATGATATTCCAGCAGAAAGTATTCAGCAATTAGTGGATGTATTATTAAATGTACCATCATTAAAGGAGTTATATATGCCATTAAATAATTTTGGTAATGATGGTTTATTACATTTTATTGGTGGTGCTAATCGTGGATTATTAATTCATTTAGAAAAAATAGATATATCAGATGTTGGTGCGAATAGTGATATGTGTAATCAATTAGTGCGTACTATATCAGCATTAGATAAAAATTTAGCAATGAAAAAGTTAAAATATTTAAGAGTATACGGTACTTCACCTTATTGTGGACCAAACTATCGTGCCGTACTACCGATTTCATTTAAAAAACAAGTACAAGTTTCGTAATATTTGATTATTTATTATTTTCATATTGTAAATAAATGATATTTATTATTGTTGTAATTATTGAATTAATTCTCTTTACGACAAACGCTTAATTCGTATGTATTATATATTAACACGTTACAAGACATTCTTGTGTGTTTATACGCAGCTGGGTTGGCAGCTGCTGCACTGAGGTAGGGCCGATCTTGACAAGGTAGGTACCGGTGATGTGACATGACATGTCATCATGAGTCACATATACCCATTTGAAGATGCGATGTCTTTTGATTCTGTTTCTATTTCTGTGTTTGCTGACATGCATAGCTTGTCTCCGCTTTCCTACTCTTACTTTCTCGAAGCAATCAAAGTTAAATTCGTTTGCGGCGACAGCACTAGATACCACAGTTATTAATTTAGTAAATAATAATAATAATAATAATAATAATAATATCGAAACTGTAAGTGATGATGATGTATTAATGAGTTCAAAATTAACAGGAACACAAAGAATATCTCGTGCATTTTCTTTTTATTCTGCAGCAGTACCATTATTTCTTTCGTATCAGTTTTTAAAAGAAAAAATAAATATTGAAAAAAATATATTGAATTATAATATTACTGAAGAAGAAGAAGAAAAACAATATAATATTATACATGATTGGGGAAGTGAACTTATAACTAGAAAAATTGAAGAACTAAAAGGATTTTATGTCAAGACTGGACAAATTATATCGACACGTGTTGATATTTTTCCTCAACAATATACAACAAAACTATCCATTATGCAGGATTCTCTCGATCCTTTACCAAGTAATATTGTTAAAAAGATTGTAGAAAATGAATTATTAGAAGGTGGAGATTTAAGTGAATTATTTAGTGAATTTGATGATAAACCTCTTGGATCTGCTAGTATAGGTCAAGTTCATCGTGCACGATTATTATCTGGAAAAGTAGTTGCAGTGAAAGTCCAGCGACCAAGTATAGATGCCAAATTATTAGGTGATATTGCTAATTTGAAAAATTTTGCTTTAGCTATTAAAAATTTTTTACCAATTGATTATTATAAAATATTTTGTGAATTAGAGAAAACATTAATTTATGAATTAGATTTTCTTCATGAAGCCCAAGCTACTATTAAAATTGCAAGCGCTATAAATCATTCGGTTAGTCAAAAAAAAATAAAAATGAAAGCTCCTATGTTTGTTCCATTACCAATTCCAGGTTTAGTATCGAAGCGAGTTCTAGTTATGGAGTACGTAGAAGGAAAAGCATTATCAAAATTAGGTGAAGAGATGACTAAACGTGGTATTACCGAAGGTAGTCCAGAGGCTAAAGTACTTGGTACACAGCTATTATTATCACTATCAGAAGCATTAGGTAGAATGATATTCGGTGGAGGTGTCGTGCATGGCGATATTCATCCAGGGAATATTTTCGTCATGAAAGATGGATTTGCATTATTAGATTGTGGTCAAATAAAACAATTTAATACACAACAACGATTAGGTTTAGCCAAGTTAATATGTACCGTTGATCAATATGAAAAAATAGATGCATTAAGAAAAAATGATCCTACTAATAAACAATATGAAGAAGAAATAACAAAATTAATTACCCAATTAGCCAATAGTGTGCGGTCATTCGGTGTGGGGTTTAAGGATGAAATTAAAGGCGATGAGTGTGCGGCTGGTGTGGCACTCATACTATTTGGTCGATCAAATATTATTCTTCCCGGAGGATTCGTCGGTGAAGAATTAAATGCAAATTCTCCAATTAATAAAATTTCAGATTTTCCACAAGAATTAGTGTTACTAGGTCGAGCAACGGTGATGATCAAAGGAATTGCGAATAGACTAGGTGTAACATGGTCATTATCGAACAAATGGGCAGATTTAGCAAAGGAAACCATGGCCAATAATGCAGCTGAAATGCTTCCAATTTGGTCGGTTGCTACACCCCAAATCTTCTCCAAAGAAATATCAGCAAGATCAACAAATGTCAAGTTTAGAGAAATATGCAGAAGTTTCTTAAGTCTTGGTAACGTGCTGCGTCAATATCTGTTTAATAAAATGTACAAATTACTTATGTCTAATATCTCCGACAACTCCAAGAAGCGACTCCTGCAATATTATATGAAAGTGTCCACAACGCTTCAAAAAATTATCAAATAAAAAATATAAATGTCTTATTGTTTGTGCTTGTAACTAAATGCTACTTTCCTTCGTTACTCATACTGGTGGCTAATGCGCGGTCGTCTAGTTCTAACCAATAATTTGCAATCCATTTGGAAGAAGCCGCCGGTAATCCAGCGTGAACAGCGTATGGATTCAGTTCATAACTATTACTATTCAAATTGTGATTATAAAACAAGATTGCATCGCCCTTATTAGGAGTAATAATTACTCCGTTTTCTTTAAAATTGCTTCCGAATATTATGGATTCTTCAATGGCTTCTTCAACGGTACGGAGAGGTTTCAAATCTTTATTATTAGTATTAACAAATGGAAACCAAGTGCCACTTTCATTACTTTCACCTAAATCATTCAAATATACTAATAATGTACACAGTCGTTTATGGAATAGCTTCGAGTCATGATGCACCTTGAATTGCCCCCCTACCTCATAATTTACAACTTGCAAGTCTTCTATCTTATTATGCACATATGACGATGGTATCATAGTTAGTTTACTTAATTTCTGTTGTAACGTCAATAGTGTAGCATCAGGCTTTAGCCAAGCATTATAACTTGTTCGATAACTATTTCCGTGATCTATTGCGCTTCCATCGGCACTTATTTCAGTGTACTTATCACCCATAATAAATGATTTTTCCAATTGAGGAGTTGCTCTTTTTATAATATTTTCACAATCATCGTCTGATAATATACTTGGTACTTTGAATATCAAGGGATTAACACTTATGCATTCCATGAATATATCATTATGATCAACATCTTTACCTGTAACAATAATACCATTCTGTATTTTATCACCAACTTTCAGTTGAAGCAGTAATTCATGATACAAAGAATGAAAAGTAACTCCATTATTTTCAGTAGGTGCTTCACTAACAGTTGCAGATGCTGCTATCGCTTCAGCTTCCATAAAATATTTATTAGCATCTTCATGTCTTCCTAAATTTTGCATAATAATTCCCATTAAATGAATTTTTTTATAATCTTTCTGATTGTCATTTTTAATTGCGATTATACAATGACGCAATGCACCAGAATGATCCTGTAATTTAGTCGTCAATAAAATCGCCAAGTTATAATGAGCGTTAACATTATTACTTTGATGCTTTACAGCTTCTGTGAAATAAATTTTTGCATTATTGGTATCATCCATTTCCAAGTATATAGCTCCAGTATTCATGGCAATCGTGGATAACAGTTGATTCACGCCATTATTATTTCCATCCTTCAAAGTGGGATCATTTAATACTGATAAATAACCTATATAAAATATAGTGAGTAAATAACGTGAATAAACAAGTAAATAACTTACTTACCCAATAAGGCATTAGAAATATCGCCAGATTGATGAGATTTCAATGCATTTTGTACTTGACTTATTAATTCTTCTTTTGACGCTGCCATGGCAAGACTTAGATTTGAATGCCAATAATTTCGACGTAGAACGCAAATCAACAGAAAAAATAAAGGAAAATACTGCATTTACCTACCTATTTCCAGTTCTCAAAAAATAAAAAAAATAGTCCACACCCACAATACATCTTTAAAGAGGAAAAAGGTTGTTGTCGGACACATGGAGCCCCTGCCGCTTTCCTACAACCCCGCATTTGACCGTCGCAGCTACCTCGAGAGACCAGAGGGACAATACGTATTGGCGTCGTTACTATTTTTTGCGATATTCTTGAAAATATATTGGTATAATTTCCGTATTAGAACAAGTACCACTTGGAATAATAAGAGTGCATAAGCTTGGTTCCATTGGGCAAGTACATAATAGTGAGCCTTCGTATGACTTATTTATTTGTTGTACTAATAATGCTGCTTGCATTAATGAATATAAGTTCTTTTAACTTGAAAGGCTTAAAATTATTTCCACTGCAAAATAGATTATTTAGTGTGAGCATAAGTAGCAAACATCCTAGAAACAAACATCAAAATAGATATGATATTGATTCATTAGTTAAATCACTGCCTTCATTGCAAAAATGTATAATTACATCACCATCTGGTTCCGCGACCATAGACATGAGCAATCAGGAATCTGTTCGGTTACTTAACAAGGCATTACTGCAGCATTACTACAATGTCAAAGAATGGAACTTCTCGTACGATTTTCTAACACCTCCGATTCCGAGTAGAGTAGAGTATGTACACTATATGGCAGATGTTATAGATTATGATTCAATAAAAAAATTAAATAAAACCATTTATGGGCTCGATATAGGTTGTGGCGCATCGTGTATATATCCCTTGCTATTCAATGCGGAATATAATGTGAAAATGGTTGGAGTAGATATTGATAACAAGTCAATTCTTAATGCCAAAAAGATAATCCAGAGCAATAATTTATCAGAAAATATTGATTTGCGACTTCAACCAACTCCTTCCGAAATATTTAACAAACACGTCATTAAAAATAATGAAAAATATTTTTTTTCAATGAGTAATCCGCCATTTTATGACTCATTAGATGATGCAGAAAAGGCATCGGAAAGAAAATGGATAAATCTAGGAAAAAACAGTAATAAATCACGTCGCCAATTCGGTGGAACGATGAATGAGTTAGTATGTCCTGGTGGCGATTTGGGATTTGTCTCGAAGATGATCCAACAATCAACAAATTATAAGAACCAAGTCCTGTATTTCTCCGCATTAGTATCACAAGAGAAGCATCTAAGTAAATTATGTCGTACACTTGAAGATATTGGGGCGCGTGAATATGTAGAATTTAAAATAATTGAATTCGTTTCAGGCCAGAAAAAAAATCGAATTTTAATCTGGTCATTTGTAGAAAATAAAGTATTGTGGGTCGATCAGATGTAATTTAATCATGTAAATACAATGCCTGATACACGTCAGTAAACTATATCTCTCTCACACCAATAATCACCCTCTTATTCATATTTATATTTTATGTTGAATCTTTATCTGCGTCCGCATTACCATGATCATCAGTAGGAACCATTAGGGGAGAAGACGCGAATCTATTGAATATTTGGCATATTACATGCCAAGGCCGCAATCATCGAAAACTTCAGAATGGGTGTGGCAACATCTACTCAAGAATCGAAAACTAGATTTTCTGAGTCATCATCGGCGATTGGTAAGTGGGCATCGCAGTATACCATGTCAAAAGACAAGTCTAATGATTTTATGCTGAGCATAATATCATCGGCGTCAGCCGGAAGTCTGGCTCGATTTATTTCTCACCCAATGGATACAGTAAAATCTAGATTACAAGCAGGTAACAGTTTATTTCGTGGAACATTTGATGCATTTGCCAAGACGTATCGTTCGGAAGGGATACGTGGTCTATATCGCGGATTTGGTGTCGCTACTTTCGGAGGAGTGCCTGGTGTGTGTGTATATCTTACATCATATGATAGTTGTAAGAATTATTTGTCTCACAATAAATATTTCAGTAATTCATCATTTAGTGTATATTTCTTAAGTGGGATGTTTGCAGAAATTATGTGTAGTGCATTTTTTGTACCAGTAGATGTTATAAAAGAGAGATTACAAGTGCAAATTGGGTCATCAACAAATTCAAATAAATCTCAGTATGATTACCAGGGAAGTTGGGATGGAATTAAAAAAGTAATTAAAAATGAAGGGCCACTTAGTTTGTATCGAGGCTTCGGAGCGACTATATTAGCTTACGCTCCTTTTTCGGCGCTATATTTCTTAATATATGAAGAGTTAAAGAAGTTTGGTGACAGCACAGTAACATTTTCTCAATCATTAATATACTCCGCCACAGCGGGGGCTATTGCATCATACACAACAAATCCATTAGATTTAGTTAAATTAAGACTTCAAGTTCAGCGCGCAAGCAACGGTAATGTGAATAATACTGGCAGTCACTACAAAGGTTTTTTTGACGGCTTGTATACGGTCTATAGAGTTGAAGGTGTTAGCGGAATGTTTCGCGGTGCTACTGCTAGAGTATTGTTTCATGCTCCAAATACTGCGATTACAATGGCTTTGTATGAATTTTGTAAAAATTATTGGACAATTTTATTGAAATGATATAGAGGGAGCACCTTTTTTCTTAGGTTTTATATTTAATGTATTATGGATTTTGTACATGTGTATACATAAACGCGATTATCATCAATATCTCTGTTGTTCATATCTTATAAGAATATCAAAATGGTAAAAAAAAGTATATGGATTCTGTTGGATTGAAGAATGTCATCAGCCAGTCAGCACCATAGGCACTCATCAGACACTCAATTCATCAATCATCAGTTTCATAAACATGCAAGAATTCCACGAAATGTATATTACATAAACAATTTACAATATTTTACAATAAAAATTACACAAAGTACAATGTCCATACGCCTTATTGTCACTACGAATGACCTTATACTCATTCTTTGTTGCCCCATGATATCCCTGATTACAATGTATTTCGTGAGTGGTATAAGCATTCGAAAATAGCTGTTTTATTATAATGGCATCCATTACACCATGATCATCATTGTATAGATTTATCGTTTCGCCACATTTACAGGTCGCTATATTTAAATCAGATTTAAAATCTAAATAAGACTTGACACAAAATGGGCAAATTACAAGCGAATCATTTGTTAATTCGGATTCTAAAAGTGCCCAATCAGTGCTGTCTTCTCCATCATATAATGAATCAATGAGTAATTGATTTTCATCTGTATTCATATCAAAAATTATTGTTTCGGCTATTTGCACCATCAATGAATGATGTTCCTCTGAACCGAAAAAGTCATCATCGTCAGAATAATAGTTAGTTGAACCACCTATTGACATACTATTTTCATTTGTTGTAACAAAGCTATTATCGTCATTTATTATTTCATTACAGTTACTATCATCCAAAATCATTCCATCCGCGTTGGAATTACAATTTAACAACGAATTCTCTTTATACTCCGATCTAATTGCTTCCATTAGTATCTGCTGTGCAGCTCGGTCACAATTAAATTCACCTCGTCGTAATTTATCAATATTATCATCTCGTCGTTGTTTCGATATTTTTCTTGCAATATTAAGCAAGTTTTGGGTTCTTTCTTGATCCGACTTTGGCGAAATACGGCTGTGCCTAGAACTGCCATGTCCAGAGGACCGCACTTTCATGGTTTTCTGATATCTTTCTCCTATTTTATCACAATTTGTGTCAAAATTTGGAGTCAAAAATTTTGACTCCAAAAATATTGAGTCATTTGAAATAAAGGGTGTGGACTCGTTCCTCGTGGGTTTGTTAAACTTTAGTTAAGAAATAATAAAACAACAAAATAAAATGTGGAAAGACCTTCATCTGCTCGGAATTCAATTGCTCCAAATATGTTTATATCATATAAAGCAATTAAACTTGAAAAATAAACTAAGTTACCCTATTAATCATTAGCAAAAACAGTGATTGTGTAAGAGATGCAACTGATTCTTCTGCTGTAAGCCATACAGAACACACACTACCCGACTCTATAGCACCAATAAATCCAATCAACGCGATCACTGGCACTGGCCCGGGTCTTGGTGGCCGCATTTGGTACCGGTAACAACATCTTGACTTCAGCTCAGGCCTGTCGTTTTTCCCTTGAATTCCGGTACCCGAATACTAGTA
>JACCDO011821240.1_pt1 | contig 12364 bp, 8 predicted proteins | sample 7446101 | NCBI WGS metagenome assembly JACCDO01 (sample SAMN15323440, study PRJNA562643) | freshwater metagenome | isolation source: river surface water | place: USA:Blue River Watershed | collected 2017-08-16 | reverse complement strand
GCTATCAGCGATTAATATATTAGATCAGTATCAATATCGAAAGCTTTGTTTAGAAAGATATTTCCTACAGCTTTGTAAAGTATGGCGGATCAAAATAGTTGGTTTGATACCGAGTATCTTCTGCGTGAAACATCAAAAATTTTAGATGCCGCAAGTAAGAATACAATTTTAAATTTAGATGCATTACAAGCCGAAGAAGAGCGGGAAGTAGAGGGTAATTACGATGAATATGTCAACGAGCATGTGAATAACTCAAGCATTGAAAATCCCGTCATATCAGAATTAGTAACATTAGAAGCTCATACTCATGATCAAACTCCTATAAAAACAGAAAATATTGAAAATGTGTCGTCACCATGGGATTGGGATACTCCAAGCTCCAAAGCACTAGATTCTTTATCCGCATCATTGAATCCAAAAGTAAGCGTGAATCATAGTATTGCTGATGATAGTGTAAAGTATAAAAATTTGATTAGTGCACAAGAAAAATATATTGATAACAATTTAAATTCGATAGGAAAAAATATAAATATAACAGATGATTCGCATATTAAAGAAAAATTAATAAGTAAAAAATCAAAAACAAGACAGAAAAATAAATCACTAGATTTTTTCGGTCTTTCAAGTAGTGAGAATACCAATGAAGTAGATAACGAGAGTACTTCTTTTGGGGGGATTAGACTACCGCACATCAATATAGGGTATAATTTAGATAATACATTCTCATTTTTTGATGATATTGATGATATTGATCTGAATGAAGACAGAATATTAAAACAAATAAATGATTTTAACTCTAGAGGTATTCACTATCTCTCACTCACTCATTCAATTATTCATTTGTTTACTCGCTAATTCATGAACTTTGTAGGGGCTAGTTTTGGACCGTTTAATTTTTCAGAAATACCGTCAATCAACACGTATTCTATTTTAAATATGTACAACAATGATAGAACAGCACCACAATCGTCAGTTCCAACTACAGAAACAGAAAATATTAATGAATTAGATCCTGACACTGCCAATAACGCACAAAATGGGAATAAGCATATCATTCTCAAGTGGTTTATTAGATGTATAAAAGCAATAGTAAAAATATTGTTATATTTGTTTTACTTGTTAAAATACATCGCAGTAGAATCGAAAGATGTTCTTTGTGATGCCATTAGAAATAGACAAATCGATGAAAGTGAAGGCCGTTTTAGAAAGGTATTAGTTGGCGCAATTCGCTCGATAATTATATCCAAGTTCTTTTTTATTTTCGTAATCTCTATGTCGTTTATACTTTTGTATTTCATGTTTTTAAGTGTATAAAACAACAATATATTTTTGCATTTTTTACAAATATAAATTTTATAATTATTCATCAGCATTACCGGTTACTAACTTTGCGAGAGCCTGTCTACGCTCATTAGCAAGACGTAATTCTTCAAGTGCTGCGGCTATTTCCGCATCTTCTTTCGCTTTTCGCTCTGCTTCGACTCTTGCTTCTTCCGCTGCTATTGCGGCTTGTTTTTCTCTTTCAATATTATCTAAATACTCACGTTCTTTGCGAGCAAGCTCATCAGCAAGTCTTTCTGCTTCTTCTTCAGCTCTTCTAGCAGCCTCTTCTTTCGCTAATCTTTCCAACTCTTCATTATATTGGATAACAGAAGCTAGTCTTAATCCCAATCTAAGTATTTTAATCTCTGCACCTGGACCTAATTTTGTTCCCTTTACTTTGGACACTAACGGATGCCACGATTCATCGGGATCATAATTTTCTAAAAACGATTCAATAACATCGGGTGTGAAGTATAAACCACCCAAACATGCACCTTTAGCACCATTTAAACCACTTTCATCCCAAACTTCAATAGCTAATGTGCAACCTTTAGATGTTCCATTAAAATCTTTATTAGCTTTCGTTGGAATCAACGGCATTTGTATAAAATAAATTTGATTGTCATACATTGGGTTCAGCGTATTATCAATAGTATAAGTGCGATAAAGTTCAACTTTATTCAATGTTATAGTAACAAATGGATCACTATTACCAAGTAAATTAGCTTTAGCTAATTTTCGACAACCAAGTATACCGATAACTCTTTCAGATTCTAATCGCCCAGAAGCAGGACCACAACGGCACACTATTTCTCCACGAACTAGTTTTTGTCTCTTGGTGTCTTTTTCTTCATCTACTTGTAACTCAAAAGTTTGAAGAGTAGCAAATGGTTTATCCATAAGTTCAGATAACTGCTCGCCTTTGACAATAACACAACCTAAAATCTCCGGAATTATTGCACGTTTACTATACTCCATAACATCAATTCGCAATACACTTTCCAAACAATTAGTTTGTCCTGTTTCTGTTTCAACTGCAACAGCTTGATTAAATTCAAACAATGTTCTCTGTTGCTTGCCATCTTCCGTAGGAACCAATTTCATCGCTGCTGGTTCAGAACGACAGACTTGAACATAGTTCCATTCAAGAAGAAATATTGCTTCTGAAACTCTTGCTAATCGATTAGCCATTAATACCTTAACTTCTAATAATTTACCAGGTTGAATAGGTAAACCAACTTTACCTCCAATTAATGTTAACATTCCACCAACTGGCATTTTTCTAAACTTAAGTGGTATATTTTTTGATTGTTCCATCTTAAGAGTGACTCTAGTTGACCAAGGTTCATTGCGTGTTAAAAAGTTTACTAAGACAGGTCCTGTTAATTGAACCGAACCCATAAATGCACCTTTATCTCCTACTTCAGAACCTTTTTCAGTAGCCGAGCCCCATACTTGTATTTCAAGAAGCATTTCATCCAACGTTTTCCCAATAGGCACCATGGGTAATGGAAATATTTCATTCCATATAGGATCTCGCAATTCTTTCCGCTCTGGTAGAGTCATGGCTAGTTCTTCTTTATTCCAAAATGCAATAGCAAAAGGTTTACTTAGTCTATCGTCTAATTCAACCAAATTTCTACCTCCAACAATGCAGCATTCGTATCCAGATACAGAGCCTCTTATTTTCAAAGTACCACTAATACGAGATTGATCCTGATCTGGAGCGCTTTCTAGTCGAGGTTGTAAATCCAAATCTAATATAACACTGTTACCGTTACCTATGAACTTAGCCAATTTTGAACCTGTAATTTCAACACATCCTAAAAAGTCACCAATTTCATCGGCAGCACCATCAAATCCAGCATCAATATCAAATAATTCAATACGCAATACACACGCATTTAATTCAATTGTAGCTGGTACAGTAAAGATAAAAATTGCATCACGCCACACAGGATTTAAAGTATTCTTTCTAGGAGCTGTTCTTCCTATTTCTTTTTCATTGAAATAAACAATACCAAATGGATCAGATGCACCAAATAAATCAGCTCGCATTATATTACTTGCTGATATAACAGATAGTTCATATGCTTTATCTGGAATTTTAAAATCTAATTCAAGTCTACGTGTATCATCAATATCAGCGTATGAGTCCCAATCAAACGGTTTGAGATCAAGAGGCCTAGATAATCCAAGTGTAATTGGAGTTGCACTGTAGGTTACCAATTGAGCGCTATCATTTTTAGTCTCCATTATCCAACATAAACCATTTGTTGTGTCAATATGAATATAGAATTTTTCGGGATATTTTCGGAGAAATGAACGAACAGAATATGCTTGTAAAGCGTTAGGTACCACAATTTGTTTTTCTAAAGAGGTTATTTCAATCATATTATTTTCTGCTTCCCTGATGACTTTGAGCACATCAAGCAAAAACTTCTCTATATAAAAGTCTCTATCATTCCAATACCAAGATCCACTAAGGGTAGGTTCACATATCAAGACATTTCCATTTACGACACCTAATCTTTTTAATCCCCACTTTTCTCTATTTTGTGGAACAAATTTACCATCTGGTAATCTAAGTGTCATTCGATGAACTGAAATTCCTTTTAATCGTTGAATTTCAGCCAATGCATCATATATTGTTGCTTTTGCTGTTAATTCAATTTCAAAATCATCACCCATACATTGATTTCCGTCCATAGGACGAATTAATAAATGCAAATAATTATCTGCCATGGTTACCTACAAACTTGAACATATTAACATTATTCTGTCTTTCTTTTTAAATTTTATGAACAGGTTTCATTTTTTGCATATAATACCGGCGGCTATTTTCGATTCGGATAAAGTTGATTGAACAGACTTTATCGAGAGCTTAGAGTGAGAAATGCATAGTGCAGATGGTCCGCTAATTATTGGATATAGTGCAATAGAAACACTCAAACTCACACTTCTTTCGAGATGGACCGGCCTATCCTCCGCCCTTTCTTGTGAAACTGATCAAAAAAATTAGAATTAGCGAAGACGCCGAGGGTGTTCTGAAACTGAAATGCAGCCATTGCAAGACAAGGTAAGCCTAAAGTTTGTATTATGCATCATTGATATTTTCTTATTTTACGTATTATTATATAGTTTTATGTCTGGGAAACCAATTATCACAATGTGAATGATCATGCTCATGGATATTATTATCGCACTCCTGCACAATTTGATCCATATTACACTGGCAATAGAAAAAATTACAATAAAAATGAATGGAATAATAGCGCAACAATTTGCTCGAAAATGATGCAAGCTAATCGTAATCAGGTAGTTAGAGATACTTCATTACCTACTAGTTTTGAAACTTCTATACCAAAAGCATTATTACGTTCAACAAGTAGTGAAAGTTTTATAAATTTCATGAATTGGAAGAATTACGACAACGTTCAAGTTAATGATCATTTAAAACAATCTTTTGATAAATTTGCTGGTGAAGATGGTAAGGTATTAGTTAAAGATGTACCTAAATTAGTAAGAGATTGTCTTGGTGAAGATACACCAGCATTTGTCATCGATAAATATTGTGTTATTGCATGGAAAGTTTCATATTGTGGAAAAATTGAATGGAATGACTTTTCAAATCATGTACCAGCAATATTAAAAGCGATTGAAGCAGACTGTGCATGTAAACGCGAAGCCCCACCATTAGTGAAATTAATGAATAAACCAAGAAATCACGATAAATCATTAGGACAATATAATATATCTAGCACTATTTACATGGATACATACAATTTTAATGCTGCCGAAGCACAGCGCGAACTTTTTTCAACTGTCAATATGAATGCTACTTGCCCTATTCCAGGTAATGTTACCAATGAACCATTAAAATGTGAAGTAAAAGGTACAAGAAGAATGGCATTAAATCCTGCAACTAAACTTTTATCTTCAGGAACGTCCAAAAATACACAACAACTACCTGGTTATTTGGGTCACATACCATATAATGTAAGAAATGATAAAAAAAGAGAACATTCTGACGGCCGTTATGTTCACCCTGTAATAAATGATCTAATGTTGACACAAAAAGGAATGGGATGTATTTTAGGATATGCTGGTTATGTTCCATTACCATCATTAAATGTAAAATTCAATGAAAGAAGAACGGGTACTGACCCATTAACAACAACAGGTGCTGCATTTGGTGCGGACAGAAGAATGTTATAAAACTTTTTTTTTGATATAAATTATTTACAAAAGTGTAATATAAATAAAATTATTGACTAAAAAAACTTTTTTACTGAAATGTTTTCTTGGTCATAATTGCATAGAATTCATCAGGACTTATTTCACCATCAGTGTCAGTATCCGCTCTTTCAATCATTTCTAATAATTCTGCATCACTCATAGTCTCACCCAATTCTTTCGCAACTCGTTTTAGGTTACGAAATGAAATTTTACCTGTTTGATCATCGTCAAATAAATTAAATACTTTTTGAATATCATCTCTTGTATCTTTATCACTCATTTTAGCTGTCATCATATCAAGAAATTCTTCAAAATCAATACTACCACTTCCATCTTTATCAATATCTGCAATCATTTGATATATAGTTTGATTTTTAGCTTCGAAACCTAGCGATTGCATAGCTGCTTTTAATTCTTTAGGATCAATTTCACCTGATCCATCTGTATCGAATAAATTGAATGCTTCCCTAATTTCTTCAACTTCTTCTTCACTTAATCCAGGACGCTCAAGACTCTGTATAATCAAAAATTAAGTGTTAGTGTGTGCGATATATAGATATTGAAAGATAGAAACCTTGGCTGGCTTACCACCTTTACCACCTGCTTTAACATTCTTCGACGAAGTTGCCTAGATATTAATATTAACGTTAGTAATTTGCGTAAATCATTTACAAGGAATGGAGCCTACCATGGCTACAACTAGTCTTCAATATGTTAATAATATTTAATTTTTTTTTGATTTTTACCGACTTAAATCTGAAATTAGGGTTGGTTTTTACCGGATTTAGTTGAAGATTGCAGTAAGTAGAGTTTTTGTTTTATATATATGAATTTTAATTTAATTTTAGTATGTAATTTATAGGTAGGCACTATATTAATTTTTATAATACTTTAATATTGATGATGAGAATAGGTTGTTTCACCCCACTTAACCTCCATTTGTTCCGTACAATTTGATTAATCTACAGTGCATGTATTACTTCTTTTGATTTTTTGTCTCATGTTCCGCATAGGATAGGGTTTGATCAATGGCACTGGGACCACAAACTCTCTGGAGTAAATAAAAAAAGAGAAAGATGTCGTCCGAAGGAGTAGCTGTTGGTCTAAAGAAAGGTCACGTAGTGACAAAAATAGAGAAAGTAGTACGCCCATCAAATACTAAAGGTAGAATCTCAAAAAGAACTAAATTGGTTAGAGAACTAATTGGTGAAGTTGCTGGTCTTAGTCCTTATGAGAAACGTCTTTTAGATATGCTTAAGACAGGTGGTGCTAGTTCAGAAAAGAGAATGTACAAGTATGCTAAACGTAGAGTAAGTAAATTTTATCATATGGATATATTATTATTCAATAATTCATTAGTTGTTGGATTTTCTTTGATTATAATATTATAAAAACAATGGAGGAAATATAAATTGAATTTTAATCTATGTTGATCAATGATTGATTCCATGTAATGATTTTCAATTATTATAGAGAATAACATCATTCATTGATAATGAGTGTAGATTAAAACTGACAATTTATTATTTCTTAAATAAGTTTGGAAGTTATCACCATTGTTTTATAGTAGCATATCAAGTGATTATTTTTCAGATTAAATTTATTGAATTAATAATACAGTAGTATGCGTTTAATCAATACGCAATAAATTATTATCAAACTAATATCTAATTTAATTCTTTTTTATTTAGTTGGGCACACACACTAGAGCTATCAAGAAAAGAGATCAAATAAAAGAAGTATACGGTAAACAAAGAGCTGCAGGTAAATAATAAAGTAAATTTGTTCCATTTCGCTGGATATAGAATAAAATTACTAGTGTTATTGTAAATATTATTAAAATCAATTTTCAATTTTCTTACCGTACGGTGATTGCCCTCTGAAAGCTATAAGTTTATCTTACTCCTACTTTAGTTCAGAATATAATTTCCTCATGACTGAAATTTTTGTTTGTTTAAGATATTGTCTAGTCTCACATTTCTTTTATATGTCCTTTTGTCTCTAATTTTTATGCTTGGACCCGATCATGCAAAAAACTAGAATATTGGAGGACAAAAGAGGATGGAATACACTATTGTAGTTGATCAGGAGCCGTCATGGTCCAGAGATACATACCAATCAAATCATAGGCGAGTTCTTACAGGAGAAGAAGTGATCGAATTTGCTGGTGGCACAGAGTTAAAATGTCCATCCATTCAAGTAGGTGATGCTCGATGGATTCATTGGACATTTCTTAAAAACAGTGTCGATGAATATATACTAAAATTACAGGAGAAATGTTTAAGCCAAGATTTTAAAGATTGTGTAATTTGCATAAATGTCAGTAATAGAATTATTGATGTTACTTTTTTTAGTGACGCCAATGAAGTAGTTGGATGTTTACTATTTGATGATGGATACATGATGTCCATAAATTTTTCACAAATATCAAGTGACAAATCAATATTTGCAAATTATATCAACGATGGAAATGCTTTTACAATTAATGATTTGGCAGATAAAAGAATATTGAATTATAGTATAAATATCAATACTCAACAGAAACAAATAAAAAAAGTATCTTTCCTATCGAAAACTGAGATAATTTTAGGTTTATCGACCGGAGAAATTATGCAAATTAATATCAACATAAATAGTGACGACGTGGGGTATAGTACTGTAATGTTCGGCAAAATCATGCAAAAATTATTCAATGTGATTATAGGTACTCCTGGTAAAATAGATATAATCGATATGGCAGTATACGGCGGACAATATCTATTTGTGTTATATACTTCAGGAAATATTCAATTATGGGATATAAAAACAAAAAGTTTGTTATCAGAAAATTCGCTATCGCACCATGGTAAAATTTTGAATGGTAAGATTCGAATGAATGGGTCACTTGATAGCCTCTATGTGGCTATTAGTATTAACTATGAAAGTAACTCGGAAGTTTTCTTTTGTACGTGCGCAAATTCTAATATTGAAACTATTAAAAAAATTCCTCTAAATGTAGCAGTGTCAAATATCCAAGATTTATTTTATTATGTACTTGATCTTAATTTTATGCCAAAATCCAATGGAATTGAAGTTATATATAGGTTTGAATCTGATGACTATGTTAAGTATCACCGAGCCTCATGCATTTTTGAAAGTTCTAATGAATTATCATTAAATGAATGTATGAAAGAGGAAACGTATATTGTCGACAGAGAGATTGAGGAGACTGACACCGACACAATAGTACGAGCTATTATGCGCCCAAATAGGTTCCGCAGGAATGATATTATTAAAGTAATGAGAAGATATGATGAAATACCAGAAAATATTTCCTCCATCAATGATATAATTCAAAATTTATATGAAATTGATAAACGCTATCATTGTAATATTTTGATAGACTTGGAGCGTTTAGAACAGTTTAACAACGGCTTTTATCATTTATTGCCATTATCCACTACTGATATGACAATAGTTTTGTGCAATGATGAAACAATCGGTGTTTTGCATACTCAAAATAGTTATTATAATACCAACGACAGTGAGATGCAAGCGTTCGTCGACAGCACCAAGAATTTGATATTTAGTGACAACCAATGCTCTCTGCAATTGGATAGGATCAAGTATGGCACATTTGTTGCATTGAATGAAACATATGACACCTCTACATTGATTGAAATGCTTAAACTTGAAGTGTTGGCTTTTTGTAGAAATTTTATTGATAATAATTATAATGGGACAGACTCATTTAAACTATCAAATATTCTAACAATATTAAGTGGGAAATCAGACTATCAAATCATACAATATTTTGATGAATTGCTTGAAAATTGTCTTGGTAATATTCCTAAATCAATTATTCCAGTTCTGTCGTGCTTTAGTTGCAACATAACATCTGGTATCATGAAGAAAGTATTCGGTCAGAATATTGATAACTCATTTATTGTTGCAATTCTCTTTACATATATATATATTAACGGAGGGTTGAATTCAGATGTAAAGGCTATACTTCACGCGAGGTATCTGCCCACCTCAATTTGCCATATCGCTAAGTCCTCATTAATTTTGTGGTTGGATACTATTCGACCATGCAGTCGCACTCACGATACGTTGAAGTACATCAATACTGTTGATATCTGCCCTAGTAGTGTCTTATGTCCTGATATTCAAAACGTTAAAGTTTCACCTAATTTTTCCGTGTTGGTAAATTTTTGTCGAAATACTACTATAGTTGATGGCATTGCAGATGATTTAGACTATGTTTTCGCGGCATATTTAATGAAATCTGGAGAATTTCCTTGTCTCATACGTTTATTAACACTACTAGAATATCAAGATTCAGAATTAAGGAGTGGAAATAACAAGTTTACATCGTTAAAGTTATTTGTACAAATGATCGATAGAGTTTGTTATTATCACGCAGAGCACAGCATTGTAGATGATAGTAGCAACAAATTACTCGAAAGCATTAAATATATTTCGAATAAATTAATTACTAGTGCACCAAATCATAACGCGAACACAAATTCTAAATGGTTTAGTGACACAAAAGCTAGAGTCGAGAAGACTACGACAAGAGACTTCAACCTTAGGGGATACGACGAAGCTTATGGCGACAAAATCATGAATATTGCGCATTTGAATAACCTACTAGAGACAAGTAAACGTATCAGAGTGTTACTTCCAAGTGAAGCAGGATCGGAAATTGCATTAAACAGTTGTTATGCTATGTTAAACGCAGTAATTGAGTTATTACCGTTGGTACAAGATACACAGTTGCAAACCTTTTTGAACCAAGAGTTGCACCAAACATGGTTCCATATATTTGAGATATCGTTAGACGGAAATTTATTTGATGAAGCATATACGGCTATTATAGAAGTATTAAAATTGAAGGATGGTAGATACACTCAGACTTGTATTGATTGTATTAGTTCATTAGTAACAAAAGTTTGTGACTATGGATATTTAGGCTGGTTATGCAAGATCTCAATCCCATCATGGGATGGACAGGCCGAATCTCTTGATGTATATTCAGAAATAATCAATGCCCTACGGCAATTATCTGATGATATTTTCACGAACAATAGTATGAGCAATAGTGCTAGATCAAAACAATTGCTCTATTATGAATGCTTATGTTGCTTTCTGCTTTACCGACAACGTTTTTACGATGTGCATCGTACCCTTTACCCATTAATCAAGGACTATTTTGTAAATTATGATTATAATAATGCAGAGAATATATTCAATGATAGGGGAAAAGTTGAGGGTATATTGAATACAATTAGCATCATAATACATTCCGTTAGCGTTGTTCCTCCTAACCATGCATTTATTGTTGATAATATGAATATCATTACCTACGAAAATTTGGTACAAGTATTTCAACAATTTTTGTCTATAAATTCGGTGTTATCGCACAGTACTTCCAAGCTCTCAATTAAATCAGATGAAGATATAGTGATAATGTTGTGCGCACAAAATTCGCTAACTCAAGCTTTAAATTTTTGCCACCATATTAAAAATTTGGATAGTGCTGGAGTTGAAAAAATAGAAATTGCTGGATCTAAGTATAAGACTGTACTCGATGTCATCGAATCGTATTATCACATTATATTAGACAAAATAATAGCTAATCCCACTGACCATGAAAAGTTCAACGACCTTAAATTAGGTGGTAAGTGTACCACAGCTGTGACCAGAATGGGCGAAAGTAAAACATCAATAAATATTTTAATGGATTTATTGTGCTATATAGATACGACTCCTGCTTTGTCGTTGCATCAATATGCGTGCAATAAAATAATTGATAAGTATAATTCAATTCCACTACCATTGCTAAATAGTTTTTGGAAAAATACAATTCATTCCAAAAATGTTAGTGATGTAGCTTTGTTAACTAAGTTAAGTGGCGACGTAGCATTATTAGTTAAGCTATTATTGGATAGGGGGAATATTACAACCGCAAATGAAGTTATGTCACAATATCTCGAAGAAGTTACAGCTATTTTGGAACAAACGACATATCATAAGTGTGAAATTCTTATCCCTAATACTATTATCGATAGACTCTTAAACATGTCTCCTTCATCTGGAGAGAAAATTAAGATGCTATTAAAAAAGTATTACACGATTTTATCAAACAAATTTCGTTAGTGTATTTGATTATAACTACAATATTTATATTTCATATTTTATGCGAATTGAGGATCTAGTTTTGAGTGCACATTAGACCTAGATAAACCCGTATTTAGACCAGAATTTTTAGGCTTTACGTTATTAAATGAACTGGAAAATCCTTGAGGAATAGATGCTCTATCTGCTACAAAAGTTGCAATTGTTGGCTTTTTCTTTCCATATTCATTATTAGTTGTGGTGTATCTTGGATCTTCATCTTTAGTGCCTTGTTTAAATACCTCTAGTATTCTAGGTACATCAGGCTTGATAATTTCTTCCTGTTGATTCAATAATAATAAACTAATATCATCTTCTGTTAACTCTTCTTGACGAAGTTTTTCTCGTCTCTGTTTCAAAAATTCTGTTCTAGATAAAATTTTATGACCAGACATGACTGGTTTATTAACCATGGAACCTATTTTGTCTGACTCTCTTGTATACAAAAACGAAAAATTATCTTGTAACGTTGTATTACTTCTTTTCATTGCTGGATCTGCATTTCCTTTCCATGCTATATGTTTCGCAGGTTCTACTCCGATATCACTAGCAACTGTTTGAAAAAATGGGTTAGGAGATGGTTTCACTGTCAAAGTGCCTCGACCTCGAACACTCATGTCTTTTTACTTGATTGTCACCTTTT
>JACCDO011206491.1_pt1 | contig 12365 bp, 12 predicted proteins | sample 7446101 | NCBI WGS metagenome assembly JACCDO01 (sample SAMN15323440, study PRJNA562643) | freshwater metagenome | isolation source: river surface water | place: USA:Blue River Watershed | collected 2017-08-16 | reverse complement strand
CACAAGAGTATTCTCACACAATGGCCAAGGTGTTGCTACTTACTAATTCGCAAGGAGCGAGCGCAGAAGTTCTTCCTGCTCTCGGCCTTTTGCAGCACACCTGCAAAGTCGCACCTCTTGAAGCATCTGTTCTTGTAGACACACCAGTCATGGATATTGTCTTCGTTGATGCACGCCGCGATCTACCAACAGCTAAATCACTCACGCGTTTACTTTCCACTACGGGCGTCGGTGCACCCATCATCGCAATCACCACAGAAGGTGGCTTGACTGCATTCACTGCAGATTGGGGCGCCAACGATGTCATTCTCGATACAGCAGGTCCTGCCGAAGTAGATGCACGAATTCGCATCGCAGTCGGTGCTCATATCGCAGCCCTTGAAGCCCTTGACCCAACTTCATCTGAAATCCGCCAAGGCGATGTCGTCATCGATGAAAACACCTACACCGCCAAGATCAAGGGAACATCCCTTGATCTGACCTTTAAAGAGTTTGAACTTCTTAAATACTTAGCCCAACACCCAGGACGCGTCTTCACACGAGCACAGCTACTGCAAGAGATCTGGGGATATGACTACTTCGGAGGAACTCGCACAGTAGATGTTCACATCCGCCGCCTTCGCTCAAAGCTCGGCCCTGAATTTGAATCCATCATCGGCACAGTGCGCAATGTTGGATATCGCTTCACCGTTCAAAATGGTGGCAAGGAAACTAATTCTCTAGAGCTTGTCTAACGATGCGCCATATTCTCAAACTGCATCGTTCTCTGCTCGATCCGATTCCCCACATTCCCCACAACTACCAATTCATCACCTTTGATCCCGACATCCATGCCGATGCCTGGTTAGAACTAAACAATCTCATCTTTGCCCACCACCCAGACCAAGGTAATTGGGCGATGCAAGATCTAGAAAACCGAATGCACGAACCATGGTTTGATCCACAAGGTTTCTTCTTATGTGTTCACAACGGCAAGATTGTCGGATTCTGCTGGACCAAAATTCACCACGACTTCGTCAATCAAAATCCCATCGGCGAGCTATACGTCATCGGCGTTGAACCCAGCCAAGCCGGCAAAGGCATCGGCAAAGCTGTCTGCACTGAAGGTTTGATCTACCTCAAGAACAAGGGCATTACACAAGCAATGTTGTATGTCGATGAAGATAACGAAGCCGGCAAAGGTCTATATAAGACCCTTGGATTTAATTAAGCCTTCTTCTTGAACCCTGTCGGACACTTTGGATAAGATTCACTTACCTCTTATAATCCAGATTTAAGTAAATATATTCCGATATTTTCACTAAACCAATTTAATAGTTGAACATTAGCAACCTTGAGTTGATCCTGCCAGTCACTGCTTGAATTTTGGCCAACTACATCAGTGACATACTTGGCACCTCTCCACGGCGTTTCATTCCTAAAGCATGCCTGTGCTATCGAGTAAAGTTCCATATCAACAAGTTGAATTTTGTTCTCAGCCGCCCAAGAATCCTTTTTTGTCATAAAACTATCTCCGGTTCCGCAGCGAAAATTACCGAATTTCGATCTAAACTCGCTAGGAGACTCTTGAAATGGCACTATTCCGCGAGGAGCAAGAGGAGTTGTATCAAAATCACGCTGGATTACAGAATTGATTTCACATACTCCCCTGTACTTTTCATCTAGAGTGCCTGCAGTACCAAGATTTATGACAAGCTCGGGTTTATATTGACCGATGGCTTCTGTTGCCACCAATGCTGCATTAACCTTGCCTACTCCCGTGTGAACGATTCGGCAGGGAAAATCCCAATTTTTTTGAGATATTTCAGTGGCAAGAGCAACGAAGACCAACACCTTAGAAGATTGAATCATTCTCATTTTAATATTGTCTTTTCCTCTGTTATTATGCAAGCTACCATTGAGAACAGTTAAGTCAAGTCCATAAATAACCTTCCTCCGAAATTAAAACTACACTATTTGACCGAAACTTCCCACCAAAATGGAATAAATTGACGAAATCATCAATGCTTTTCTTGATCTCAGTCCTAGACTTTATTCAATTAAGGTTTCACAACTTGGATGTAGAGTTAAATATTAAAAAAGAACCAGAAAAACTCTTTCATTTGGAAGAAAGCAGGCTGACATAATGTAATCTGAAACCTATGATTGATGGTGGGATACTGGTAGTTGGTGGTGGGGGCCACATAGGATTACCGTTATCGCTTTATCTAGCGAATCGAAATATGAATGTCACAATCCTAGATGTTTCTCATAAAACAGTTGATTTGGTAAGTCAGGGAATCATGCCATTTCATGAGCCCGGATGCCAAAAGATACTTTCAACTGTAATCGAAACGGGTGAGTTAAAAATATTTTCTTCACTGATTTATTCAACTCAAAAGCAGTGGCCAGTTGCAATCGTAATTATTGGCACTCAATTATTGTCAACAGGTCAACCAGACAGAAAAGGCGTTTTGAACTGTATCGAAGAAATACACGGGCATCTGAGCGAGAATGCATTACTAATCTTACGCTCGACCGTCTACCCGGGAACCACAGAACTAGTCAGAAGTTTTCTAAAAAACATAGGAAGGCATGATGTTAAGGTTATTTTTGCGCCCGAAAGAATAGCAGAAGGTTTTGCATTAAATGAGTTAGAGGTCTTGCCTCAGATTGTGGGAGCAGATAGCGATGCAGATTTTGAAAGTGGCAAGATTTTTTTTGAACTTGTTGGGAACAGAATCTTGAGAACCACCACTAAGGAGGCAGAATTCATAAAACTAACAACAAATGCCTATCGATTCGCTCATTTTGCGTTGGGGAATGCAATTTATCTTGCAGCACAACGAGAAAATCTTGATTATTCAAACTTGATGAAAACAATGATGGATGACTACCCACGCCTTTCAAGTCTTCCTCGGTCAGGATATGTTGGAGGTCCTTGCTTGATTAAAGATACGATTCAATTACAAAGTTACTTGGGTGGATCAAATTCTATGACAGAATTTGCCCTCTCGGTAAACAGGGAACTTGTTGATTTTACAATTCGTAAAATTATCCAAGCTTCTGATGGAGTTCAGAAAAAACGAATTGGGATTCTTGGAATTGCTTTCAAACCAGAATCGGATGATATTCGGGATAGTCCAATATTATCTGTAATGAAAGAACTACAACGCGTGGGGTATGAAGTCAAATATTTTGACCCGATGGCGCGTACAGAATTTTTTGATTTTGAAGAGTTAGAAGAAATACTGAATAACTCAAACATAATCGTAATAGGTACTCCTCATAAACAGTTTGCCGACATTAAAATACGAGTCCCGGTTATAAGTGTTTGGAATTAATTTCTGAATGGGAGCAAAATGAAAATAGTAGTTACTGGGTCGCAAGGATTCATTGGAGGGTACCTGGTTGAAGAGTTGTTGTCGCAGGGTCACTCGGTGATAGGAGTTGACAACTTTTCCAAGTATGGATTCCTTAATAAATCGCATGACTCTAATCCTAATTTTTCTCTAGTAACTTTAGATTTAGAAAATAGTTCAGACTTTGAAGATGTTTTGGACGGAGCGGATCATCTTGTGGCTGGCGCTGCAAAGATTGGGGGTATTACTTATTTCCACAAATTTGCATATGACTTATTGGCAAAAAACGAAAGAATAATGGCTACCACTTGTGATGCCGCAATTAAGGCTTTCCAGCGAGGTACTCTTAAGAAAATTACCTATATATCCTCCTCTATGGTTTTTGAAAGTACTAAAACTTTTCCATCTAGAGAAGGAGATGAGCTTAAGTCGCCGCCACCATTATCGAGCTATGGTTTTCAAAAGCTTGCAACCGAGTATTTCGCCCGAGCAGCGTGGGATCAGTACAAATTGCCATTTACAATAGTTCGGCCTTTCAATTGCATTGGCGTGGGAGAGGCTCGAGCTCTAAGCGACCACTATGAGCAGTCCGGAAATATTTCGCTTGCCATGTCTCATGTGGTTCCAGACTTAATTCAGAAAGTACTTAAGGGTCAAAATCCATTACATATCTTAGGTAGCGGAAATCAAATCCGGCATTACACATACGGTGGTGATTTAGCCAAAGGTATTTCACTTGCAATACAATCAGACGCGGCACAAAATCAAGACTTTAATCTTTCGACTCCTCATGGGCATTCTGTTTTGGAATTAGCCAACTTAATTTATAGAAAAATTACAGGGTTGAAAAATTCTCCTGAAATAGTCATGGATGACCCTTATGAGCATGATGTTCAATTGCGAGTGCCTTCAACGATTAAGGCGAAAACTCTTTTGGGATTTGAGGCTACAACATCTTTGGATACAGCGCTCGATGAAATTATTCCTTGGGTAAAAGGCGCAATAAGCGAAGGTATAATTTAGATTCAAATATCAGTGTCAACAAATGTCTCTTAACGCTAACCAGACCTTCATGGCTAAGGACTCTAAAATCTGGGGCTCTGTTAGTTCTAACAGCTTCATGCACACCTCTTAACGTGAGTAAAGTTAAAAGTCGGAAATCAAAGCCTAAGTACTTTCTAAATTGGACTACATTATAAGCATGGGTCCTGTTTAGCCAAGCAATTGTCTCATTATTTTGTTCACGGTCATTATGATATTTCAATGTGGTTTTCAGAGCTGAAATGTTAGTGATTGGGAGATCTAATTTTAAGCATCCAGCCACAATTAGGTGATCAAACATTCCCCATCCGAGAAACCTATTTCTAGAAAAGTATTCATTTGCCATGAAGACATCTCTAGCGGTTTTGGAAAATGCAAAAATATCTAATCCCGTGGTTGTTGGGTCATCTAGCACATACTTACTTGATTCGCTTTCGTTGGCTCCATAGGGCATTTCAGGATATGGAGTTGGAATCACAATGCCATTGGGCAAGATTGCATCCTGGATTTCTTTCAAGAGTTTCGGGGTAATTACGACATCGCAGGTTGAATAAACTAGAATCTCCCCAGATGCAACAGAAAAACCATGGTAAAGAACATCACTAAGAGAGTATCGAAAATATGGAATTTCGACATCTAGTGTAAAAAGTTGATATTTCAATTTAAAATCATCTAGATTTTTTCTAACATTTTTTTCTTTAAATTGAACAACAATTAATTCTAAATCAACAAACTCTGAACTCTCTTCAATAGACTCAAGGAACCGCCTCTGAATATCCGAATTAATTGACTCCTTATCATCAAAACTGCGAAATGAAGTAATTATGCTAAATTTAACCACGTCGCCTACTCTTCTGCTTCTCGCAATTCTGTAATTACTTCTATCGCGCGTTTTCTTCCGTCTAAATAGATGGGGGTGACAGTAGGCAAATTTGCTTCCGGATATACTTCAAGAGATCCTGCTGTCCTTAATTTTGCAAGAGGGGTTCCCTCAATTTCAGCAGTGCCCGACTCTTGGATGGAGTCAAAAGGCAAAGATTTAATGTACTGCTTGGTACTTCGCATATTTTCAACAGATTCCCCAGGAAGTCCATAAGTAAAAGTTCCGTGGACGGTCATACCAATTTTTTTCAAGTGTCTAACAACCTCTGCAGCGTACTCCAGATCTAGATGCTTGTTTACTATCTTGTCCACCACATTCTGGTCTCCAGATTCAAATCCTAACTTGACTCCAAAACAACCTGAATTCTTCATTTCTTGCCAAATTTCCATCTTTATTGTGTCAGCACGGCACATAGCTGACCAAGGTAAATTGACACGATTCATTACTTCACACATTTTTCTAACATGGCTGGTTCCAAGATTAAAAGTATCATCATCAAAATAGATAGACTTAAATCCAAATTTTTTTACAGCAAAATTTATTAGACCTTCGACATACTCTGGTGAGTAATAACGGACGGTTCTTTTTGATAGTCCATCGGGATCATTACCCGTCATTGTGGCCGGCCATACGCAAAATATGCACTTAAATGGACATCCCCGTGAAGTCCAAAGTTGAAAATGTGGAAAAACTTGCCCATGAGGGTTGTGGTCGTAATACAACTTCATAACTTCGTCATCAAAAGACGGATATGGCGAAGAATTCATTTCTTCCACAGTAAGAAGATCATGTTCGATAACGCCGAGTTGACCATTTAAAAACTTTAGAGAATTTTTCTCAAATTCGCCTTTCAACACGGCATGAACCGGCAAAGTGTCAACAATCTCTCTGCCAAGTGTGGAAATTGGGCCTGCTACTGCAATTTTTACCGCCGGATTAATCTCGGCAAGTTTCTTTATTACATCTTGGTCATGATCCCAAGAGGGGGAAGCGCTTTCAATAATCACATGAGTGAATTGCTCTGAGGCAAAGTATTCATAGTATTCCTCATATGTTTCCGCGCGAGCAATTGAGTCTCTCATTACTACTGAACCGTTGCTTCCCAGTCCCCGTTCAACATAGCTAGCCGCGTAAGCTAAGAAAAATGGAAAAGGAAGGTAATCCCCAAAAACCGCCTTGCCGGGGGAACTCAGCCCCACATAAGTATGTGGCCATCTAGAACCAGAGCGAACACCACGCTCCCACCTGAGACTGGTTGTTTCGAAAAGAGAAAACTTTTTTCTACGAGTCAAGGGAACTTGGCTACTCCACCACGGTGGGTTTGTAAATAAAACTCGAACTTTTGAGTCCATAAATCCTCCTTAAATCTGAGCACAAAATACAGTAAATCCGAGATATTTTCCATGCGACCCGTTGAAGAAGTTAATTTTTTTGTGTGATTAAAACGGGTTGAGTCTAAAACCGCCACCCGAATAGATGTTATTTGGAGTTAATTTCCTGCGTCTTAGGATATTCCAGCTATCTCAAACCTAGACTGATTCCATAGATTAGGACTTGCTGTTAACCATACTGATTCTATACTCTGCGGACATCTCTCTAATGGCAGCCGTTTGGAAAACTAGGGTTTCTCATATAATCACAATGGCAAGATTGTCGGCTTCTGCTGGACCAAGTTTTACCACTACTTCTTCAATCAAAACCCAATCGGCGAGCTATGTATCATCGGCTTTGACCTCAACGAAGCCAGCAAAGGTCTATATAGGACCCTTGGATTTAATTAGATGCCTTTTCATTAGAATACAGAGTTACGAGAGGTCCAAGTTGGAAAGTACCTATCTTTGTATAATTTTGTAGCTTAATATTTTTTGCAATTGCTGATTCATTATTTTCACATGCTAGTATGAAATCAGAAGACACTTGCAATGACTTAACATAATCAGGAAAAGTCTCAAATCTATCCCACCACAAATAATTTCTAGATGCAGGCTTGAGATCTTCCCGCACTACGAATATCAAGGCATCTCTACATAGACTATGTATTGTTGAATTCACAGGTATGTACTTATTGGCAAAAGTTTGCCACTTAATCATTAAGCCTTTTTCAACTTTGTCTACATAAACAATTTGATTGATCGGGGCTCTCTCATGGCTAATGGCAACGTTTGCGTACCAAGAAATGTTGAATAAAAAGACACTTAAATAGAGTGATAACTGAAAGATACGAATAATTTTAACTTTAGATGGAACTATTTCCGATTGATAATTCAATGAGAATGCCAACAGAAGAGGAATTAATGAATACCAGGCATGGTGAGATGCGAATAATGGGTACAACTGACTGACTGAGCAAAGAGCAATCAAAGACAAGGATAAGTTCATCAAATTTCTTGGACTATTTTTTAGCTGTACTCGATTTTGCTTACTCCAGCATGACTTGACCACATTAAATGCTAAATAAATAGAGATTCCAATTATTAACCCAACGTAAGATCTTTGTACGACACGCCAATGGAAGAAGTTTAATAGTTCACTAGAAATTGTATTTTCTATTGAGAAAATGAGAAGCACTACGACCGAGGTAATTCCAATCAGAATTCTTATCCAGTAATTTCTGAGTAATCGAATAACTAATATGGTTAGAAGTGCTATCAATAGAGTCCAAATTGGTAATCGGCCAGCGCCCCTATCAGAGGATATGTGGAATCTCAACCCAAAGTAGTACTGGTCATAAATGGCGTCCGAGAGAAATCCATATTGACTCAAAATTAGAGCAACAATTAAAAGTGTTGAAGTGTACCCAAGAAGTAAAAAAACAAGAGATATCCGGTCAAAAAAGAAAATAAAGAGAAATATTAAGCTTAATAAAAGTAATAATCCGATTTGCACCCTAGCAAGTTGCACTAAGCCAATGCAAACACCAATGATGAAGGGGCTATATCTATATTTTTTTGCATCTACAATTTTTTGGCAAATTGCTAAACTCAGCCAAGCAATAAACGGCAGAACAAAGATTGAAGGCCATCCATAATAAGGGCCAAAAAAGTACCAAGTAACTACTACTAAGACTGTTAATGAGAGCGGCAATCTCTTTAAAGAAATGAAATTATAGATTCTGGCTGAAATAAACAAACTTATTGCTACTGCTAATACAGAAAAAAATCTGATACCTACCAGTTGTAGAGAATCAGGCGCTAACCAGCCTACAAAACCCAGAAATGCTGACCATAGTGGACCATATTGTGAGAATGGATATTCCATCTCTCCATGTATTGCGTCAACAAAGAACCTTGAAGTTTGTAATGTATAACCGTCATGGTGATCTTGGAATCTAAAGAAAATACTAGGCGTTAAGAGCAAGATACAAATTAGAAAGTGATGAACAGGATTAGGGTTTGTAGTTCTACTTGTAATCTTTTTTGAGATTATCATTTAAGACTTTCACACTTGCCTGCTTGACACTGGAAAATTGATGATTTCATTGCACCAGCTCTGCACACATCGTTCTAAATGCTGCCGTATGTGCATCAACATCCCCAGCGGTCGTGTCGGGGCACATCAGCGCCATATTGTGAAATGGCGTCAACAAGAATCCATCATTGAGCAGACGCAAGTGAATGTACTGCTCTAACTCAAAGTCCCCAGAATCAGCAGCTTCTTTACCTGTTACTGGCGCCTTGCCCTTGAAGACATACTCACCGCGAGCACCTAGACGATTGCAATGCCAATCTAGATCAAATTCTTTAATTGCCGAATCAATCCCATCGCACCAGCGATTGCCTAGCTCAATCATCCGCTTGAAGTTCTCTTCAGTGAGAACTTGAGTCAAAGTCACCTTCATCGCAGCAAGCGATAACGCATTACCGGCCAGCGTTCCACCAATTCCACCTAAATCAATAATCGATAGTTCAACCATCTTCTTAATCTGATCAGCAATCTCTTGCGTCATTCCAAATGTTCCAGTTGGAATACCACCAGCGAGCGCCTTACCAATCGTTAAAAAGTCTGGCTTCAAACCAAGCGCCTTGGTCATGCCACCGGGACCCACAGAGATTGTGTGAGTCTCATCAATAATTAAATAAGCACCATATTTCTTTGCCAGCTCTTGCACACCCTCCAAATATCCATCTAGAGGCAGAACAATTCCGATATTGGTCATGGCAGGTTCCATCAAAATTGCTGCAACATCACCATGTGCTAGCGCTTTCTCCATCGCATCAAGGTTGTTAAATTCCACAACCCGAGTTGTTTCGGCCAAGTCCACTGGAGCGCCAATATTGCCTTCGCGCTTAACTGTAAAACCAGCGTCATCGAGCGTTGCAAAGGTTTCATCTACCGATCCGTGATAACAGCGATCAATGACAATAATTTTGCTACGGCCAGTAATCATTCTGGAATAACGAATGACATGGCGGTTGGCATCGGTAGCCGAGACAGTAAATTGCCATAGCGGCAGCCCAAAGCGATCTCGCAGTAGCCCTGAAACAATCGCAGCATCCTCAGTCGGCAACATGGCAGTGATGCCCTTACCCACTTGCTCGCGCACCGCAGCCACCGTGGCATCAGGTGAATGCCCCGTCATCGACCCGGTATCGCCCAGACAGAAGTCAACGTAGGTATGGCCATCGATATCGGTAAAGCGAGCCCCCTTTGCTTCTTTCACAAAGACTGGGTGAGCCCCTGGCCACTTAGCCATCCAAGACATCGGCACGCCCTCATGCATCACCTTCTTGGAATCCTCAAAGGCCGCTGCTGACTTCTTGTGGGTATCCAGGAAGCGCTGCTCTTCTTTGGCGCGAAGTTCCTTGAGGTGCTGGCGATTAATGACGGTGCTCATGCGGATGAGTCTATTTAGTCAGTTGAGAAAACAAAGAGGGCTTCGATGTAGTTCTCGCCACTTATCCCTAAATTTGCAGCATCTGGGGGAGCGCTCTGCGGTTCAATACACACCCCATCAGGATCTTCGGTATAGACAACCCACCATGGCGCATCAGATTCAATATCAATACGCGCAGCGCCTTCCCAAACAACTGCCGGTGTACCGCGCACACCAGTAAATGCATCATCCCATGGTGGAGCAGGAGGAGTAATCAATTCACCCGTCGGTATTCCATCACCACCACGTTTTAACATCTTCTCAGCTACAAACTCAATCTCTGCGCTGCCGCCACGATCTAAATCGCGCGCAAACCATGGATGTAGCCCCATCCACACCGGAATGTCGCAACCGTTATCGTCATATTCCAACGACCATCTAATGGCATCATCCAATACTTCAATCTTCTGCTCAACCGTTGCACCTAAATATGGTTTTGGCAGATGCAACAACGACCTACCAGGTCCAATCTCCTGCCATGATGAGGTAAACCCAAATCCATGTATTGCATGAGGGGGATCAATATTTGTCGGCAGTTGATGTTCCGCACCCGATGCTGACTTAATCAACCCCTCCTTGATTCGCCCAGCCCACGGCGCCATCGGATACCAACCATTGGTCAAAACACTTCCTCTAAAGGGAACAGTAAATTCCATTTCGCGCCATTTAATCGATGTGATGCGCCCACCACCATCCAGATCAATCGCAACTTGAAATTCTGCATCATCAATAAATTGCACAGCAACTACCTAGATTCCCTTAAGTTCGTGCTTATACGGAGGCTGCGCACCTTTACGAGAACAGGTAATCCCTGCCGCAACTGCAGCGCGATGTAAAACTGCCTGCAAAGTATCCCCCGTTACATTCAAGATTCCTTTTTCAATCATCGCTTCCACAACGATTGCGCCCACTGTGTCTCCAGCGCCAACAGTGTCTGCCACTTCGACCTTTACACCTGAAACTTCAACAACACCATCAGCTGTGAAGCCCACTAGGCCTTCAGCGCCGCGTGTGACCACAACGAGCGCTGCTCCATCACTGATCCAACGCTTTGCAACATCTGCATACTGCTGACCTGGATACAACCACGCCATATCGTCATCACTGACCTTCACAACAGATGAGATTGCTACCCAGCGTTCAACTGCTGCTAAATACTTATCTCTATCGTTCATCACAACCGAGCGCACATTGGGATCAAAGACAATCGGTGCAAACTCAGCCACCTGCATAGCCCAGTCATACAAAACATCAGCACCCGGCTGGATCACAGTTACCAAAGTGCCTACATGCAGCACGCTTGGCTTGTATCGGGATGGGTCAGGTAACCACGAAGCAGAGAAATCAAAGGTAGCGGTGCCATCAATTTCAAATTCATACGATGCCCCACCGTTTTCATTAAGCGAGACAATCGCTAAACATGTTGGCTTATCGCTATTCAACGCTAAATCTAGCTTTACCTCATCATCCAATAACTCTTGGCGAGACATCTGCCCATATTTATCACTAGAGATTCCATCAATAAATTGAACATTGTGACCCAGACGAGCTAACGCCTTAGCTGTATTTGCAGGACCACCACCAACATGGGGAACACGTTCACCACTTCCATCTGGAATCAAATCAATCAGCACTTCACCACAGACCCAAATGCTCACAGCTGTTCACCCTTGCGAGCCAAGTATTCAGTAATGATTTCAACGCCCAACATATGGTCTGCAACTTGCTCTAACCCGCTCACAATTAAAACCCCAGTTAGCCCAAGTCCAACAACGTTAAGTGCTAAGCCACCACCATGAATGGCATAGAGCTCATCTTCAACACCCTTTGATTTATGCCAATCAATTCCCTGTTCTTCAGCCAATACTCGCTCATGCAGAGTTGATCGACCCGTTAAATTCACTGCACGCGCTTTGCGACCAATCCACCAATCATTTTCAGGTGTTGATCCGGGCAGGGATGCATGAAAGACAATCCACTCTTTCATCCGCACTTCGACTGCAATCGGCAACTTTCGTTCCAACCCAATTGCCTGTGCAATTGAACCAATCTCAATCGCTTCAGCCTGGGTAAGCGATGAAAGCTCAAGTGCCTTCGCCTCGCGCTCTAAATCTGCGCTTCTAAGGCCCCCTGTGGTCTCCATGAGAGAAGATTAAGCCCTCGAAAGATAGACTCAACCCATGCGCGCTTTCATTACCGGTGGTGCCGGATTCATCGGTTCTCACCT
>JACCDO011122601.1_pt1 | contig 12365 bp, 4 predicted proteins | sample 7446101 | NCBI WGS metagenome assembly JACCDO01 (sample SAMN15323440, study PRJNA562643) | freshwater metagenome | isolation source: river surface water | place: USA:Blue River Watershed | collected 2017-08-16 | reverse complement strand
GCAGGCAATCAATGAAGAGAAGGCTACCCTGGTCAAGGAGATCCAGCGTCAGAAGGCCGAACTGGACTTGAGTCTCGCCAGGGAGAAGGCGGAAAACGACAGGCGCGAGGCAGAACACAAGGCCCGCCTCGAGGCGATCAAGATGGAGCAAGCTCGACAAGAGTACAGCTATTCTTCCTCGGCCTCGTCCATGAAGAACACTGGCGAAGGCATCAAGCTCGGTGTTGCTGTTGTTGGTGCGGTTGCTGCGATTGGCACGTTGATCTGGAAAACATTCTTCTAATTAGGAGGCATAAAAAAAACACGAATTCGTGTAAATAAAAATAAAAGACGGCATCAAATGGTTAACTTAACCAAATAAAAGGATATAAGAGGCTATGGGCTTACCGGTTGATCTGCGCGCACATCTTGACAACATGTTGCCACAACTGAATGACGACCTCTGTCGCGGCTTGGCAAGAAAGCACCTCGAGGGTGCCCGACAGCACATTGACCAGGCTTTCCGCTTGGTCGCCGCACGCTATCCCCAGGGGTTGGAGTACCTTGGCCTGAGTGTCGTCCCTCCAGATGAACGCTGTCGCATTCTTGCTCGGCGAAGCGGGAGTCAGAGAACCTTCGACATGGCCAGAACCGATATGGAGATCGTGGCGGCCAAACACACCTTCAATGGTGTTGCGCTCAAAGACACCTACATCGCCATTCCGTTCGTTGGACCGGCTGCGCGTTTCCACATCTCTGACGCCAGTCTTTATGCAAAACCTGTCCTCTGTGATCGGGTTTTTTCCGTGACAAACGGCTCGGTATTCTCCCGACTTCAGAAGATCAAGCTGGTCTTTCAGCGCAGGGCGCACAGTTTTGTGACCAATGAAGGAACGGGCATTAACCGAGTACCAGACCAAGTCATCTGGTCTCACATTTTTAACTCAAGGAACAGTAAGGCGCGATCGAGCGATACCGCGCCAAAAACACCGCTTGTTCTGTATCTCTTAGCCAAGTACGGCGCCACCGAGGCTTTCCGTCGTTTTGCTCGCGCCGACGTTGTCTTCGGTGTGAGTGCGGAGAGGAAGGAGCAGCTCAATCGAATGTACGAGGGCTACGGCAACCTTCGCGTGGTGGATGAAGATAATTTCCCGCCAAGCGAATGGGTGATTTGTTCTGCTTCGGACATCCGCTTCAGGCGGAAGAGAAACCGTGACGCTGTCGGCATACGCATCGCCGTGAGAAAGGATCAGTACACACGCTTAGTCAGACGCTTTGTTGTCAGCACGTACTATGTGCTCGATCACTTCCCCGAACACCACGTCCAGTACGAGTTCGAAAACCCCAGAAGTTGGCAGCGCTTCCTAGGCTACATTCTGCGTGGTGAGGAGTATTCCGTCGGACGCATGGTCGAGGAGATGGTCACCCACATGTCTTCTATAGAGACTTATCTTGAAGCGGGTTTGATCGCCGATCTTGAGAGTCTCGGCTACAAGGTGAGGGATTTCTACGAGTTCATTGCCTTGGTGGTTGAGCACTATGACAAATGGGTTACAGATAAGGATAAAAAGGGCAACAGTCCAGTCGGCCAAGAATTCACAACACTACCCTATATTCTCTATGACGTTGTGGCCGCCATCAACAACAGTGGGTTCGAACTCGCCGCGCCTGGCTTGGTCGTGACGCCGCAAAATATTGTCTCCATATTCGGTCGGAACCTCCGACCCACGCAGATCTTCAACCTGGTGCGCGGTGGCCATGGTGAGGTCGATGCAGCCGACGTCCCCGGCGACAACTACGCACTGACGCTCACCCATGGGATCTGCCCTCAGGCGGACTCCTCGGGCTCATCTCGCGATCATGGCTCACTATCGGCAGACCGTGGCTCTATTGTCGATGGCGCGTGGGCAATGGTTTACCCGATTCTAAATGCCTCAAAAGCAGCCCCGACCGGTTGTAACCGAGTTAACCAATTCCTGAAGCTCGGAGCTGGTGACGTGGTTGTGTTGACAGAAGAACAAAAACGAGCAGCGGATTACGCTAACCGCTACATCTTTAACAAATAGTGGAAAGAAGGTTACAGTGAACGATGTCGTAACAAAACTGGAGGAGGGTTACTCCTCTTTTTTGCGTTCCAGCATTGCCAATGGGGCTCTGACCAGGTTCTGTCAACTCCCATTCGAGCACACGGACATGGCCACGGAGCTGGCGTCGGCCCTGGCTCACAACCTCGTGGCCGCCACCCAGCTTGACAGCGACGGGTTCGAAACCCCGCGCGAATTCATTCATGGCTGGATACAGTCGCTGCCGGAAAATGCCGACTTCGCACTCAAGCTGAGCGTGTGCCTGTACGAGACTCAGCGCATCATCACCCCACAGACGCGATTCGATGAGCTGGTCGATGCCGCCACCGACGCATGCTACACGCTGCTGACCGGCCACTGGCTCTTCAATTGCTCGCTGATGGGATTGTACGAGTACGATGTCTTGCTCAAGTGCGTCAGTGAGTATCTCACGGCTTTTGAGAAATACAAGATGACCGAGGCTTACATGCACGATACGCTGAAGTCGGTTGCGCCTTCAGCGGAATTTGTTATTTGCCCCACCGTTCGTCCGGATGATCTGCGTCGACAGGGTTTTGATGTTGATGATCTGCAGCGTATGGGTTGGCTTAGCAACTTCATCAACTCGATGGACGTCCCCGAGATCTTCAACAGCCACCCATGTGTGGACTGGTTTCGGGACTTCTTCGGTGTGCGTTATCAGCTCGCTCATCCGTCGTTAGAAACATCCATCGAGCAGCAAAAATACGCCGCACTCAGAAAACCAGGTCTCAGTGGTGCCCATCACCCCATTCCACTGGCCCTGACGCGGTTTTCTCCAAAGCGGGTTAATCAAGTCGTACGCGTTTGCAGCGCATTTGAACGACACATTATCGAAAAGATAAACAGGCGATCTTGCCATCGCTGGCACGCTCTATAACTGCCAGTAAGTCTCTTAAGTAATCAAGGAGGACTCATGCCGGTCCACCCGCAACTGAGAGTCCACAGCCGCGTTCTGGGTTTCGTCGACCCCTCGCGGTTTTTCACAGCAAACGACCTTACCACCGTTGATCGGTTTGGTCGGACCATGACGACTGCGTTCAGCGATATCACGGCCCCCACCGGTACCCAGATTGTCTCGTCATTCCTCTGTGATTTGTCGGATGCGACGAGTTTTCAGATTCATGACGCGCTGCGCTATCCCGACGCATTTCCCTCGACGAGTGTCGTGATCGACGTCAACGCACACCACGTTGTCGACATCGAGAATGTTCGCCTGGAGCGGCCAAACACTTACGCCATCAACCGCCTCATCTACATCAAAACCGGTGAGGTGATTGATCTCGACAACGGCGGTCTGGACAGAGCTTACCAGGTTTTGTGCCAGACTCTAGGGGATGTCAAAGAACTCGACCTTTTCGGCTTGGAACTCACACACCTAGGGGTTGTGGTTCCAGTCGTTGTCATTTCCCGGATGGTCATAGAGGAGGAAACCGAGCGGTTTGAATTCGTCTTCGCGACTGACTATGTTCAGTACGCAGCTTGGGTGTGTCAGCGTGTTTTGCAGCATCTTGAACCTGAGACGGCACTGAGAATTTCAACTTTACCCCGTTGCGATCCCCGCACTGTAAGAGGGTTAAGGCCGTTTGGAAATGTCGGCTATGCTGACTCTTTCGAAACTCGTGTAAGGCGACTCCAGCTCAATAGCCAAAGTCGCGTCGAGTATCAAGATACATCACCGCTGTTAATTCAACCGGCCAGAGAAAGGCCAATGTTTGATGCCAGGAGAGACCTCTTTGAGCCAGAGTACCGCTACAGCCCCCTTGCAACCTACTTGCATCTGAAGAGCCCATCTGAGGTTCTCGGCCACCTTGCCGAAAACCCCTACCTCTCTGACGCCATCCGCCCTTTTGTGGCCGAGGTTTGTCGCGCGTCTGAGAAGGAGATGGAAGCTATCAAGCGCAGGTACTGCGAAGAAAATAAACAGGACGCTGACCTCTACCAAGTCTGTGTTGAGCAGATTCTGTGGGAGCGGCGAGCCAACCACAATGAAGTCTTCCGTCTGAACTCGCTGGAAAATAATGCCGGCAATAATCAGATGGAAAAACAAACGAAGAGATACGGAGAATTCACCATGGCACAATTTATCCCGAGCGACCTGACCCCTGAGCACGCAATGGAGCTGCTCCAGACCGCTGTGCAGCAGCAGAAGTCGGTCCAGATGACCCTGGTCGATGGCAGTAACATTCAGCACACGGGCATGTTCACGCCCAACAACTTTTACCAGCAGGGCAATGACATCATTGTCGCGGGTCAGCTGTTCGCCAACGGCTACGGCACTAACGTCAATGTGATGGCGATCGACTACGTTGACGCGTGCTTTCAATACGGTGTGTTCAAGCCCAACCAGGCTGCTCAGCGCCAGCCCGTGATGAGCCCCCGCATCCAGCCGCACGCCGTCAACACCGGTCGTGCTCAGCGTGCGCGTGATCCGTACGACGATCTTCTTGAAGCCGAGCTCAAGGGGCTGGAAACCCCGCCCACTGGCTCGAGCACCGCACCCAACCCCTTCGACAACATGCCCAGCTTCACTGGCTTCGACACGCCTGTGAATCAGCATAGCCTGACCAGCGAGGAAATGCGCAAGTACGTCCTGAAGGACATCCTCGTGATCAACGGAGAGCCGTACCGCCACACGAATGGCGCTCCCGCGTATCAGAGCGAATGGGGTGCGTCGGGTGCGAAGGTGAAGGTGGCTGCAACCGACGTTTTGGCTGCCCGCGACCAGATCGTGGCGCTGGCGCCGTCGCCCGACGCCAAGCTCGCCATCGTTCTCGCGGATGGTCGCTGGTGCGAAGTTGATTTCCCGACGGCCCCGGACAAGAAGATTGAAATGAGCAGAAGCCTCAGCACGCTCATCTTCGATAACCGCAAGCGAATCTTCCAGAGCGAACTGGCTTCTCGCGCACGCGTGGAGCCCAGCACCCGTCCTCGCGTTGAAGAAAGTAAGTCGACGATGGATTCGCTGATGGATGATTTCCTGGGCGAGTTGACCAACAAAGCCAGTGGCAAGCCCGCGCCGGCGCCGGTGCCCACGCCAGCGCCCGCGCGGGTTGAGCCGGCTCAGCAACAACCCGCGCAAGAACCCAAGCGGGCCGCACCGGTGCCGGAGAAGACTCAACCGACTTCGTTTTCTTCCATGCTGACGGCGGCTTCCTCGCCGGCTGTGCGGGAAACCAAGGCAGGGCGCGTCGCTCCGGCGCCGGCGCCCACTGAAGACGATGACGTTGAACTCGATGAAGATGCGGGTGAAGAAATCGAGATCGATCGCAGCGGCGCCGCACCGCTCGTGGTCAAAACCAAAAACGAAGATCGCTTCGTCTTCGGCGGTATTTTGGTCGACATCTCGAACTACGCGGCGAACATCACACAGGTGCTTCACCTGGACGAGGCTGGCAAAATCGCTGCATGCGGCGTTGACCTGAAAGCCATCTTCGTCTGTGTGATCGATGGCAAGTTCGATCTTCTGCCCACCGCCGATCAGATCGGCGACACCGCCATCCAGCTGGTGTGCCAGTTCCTTGGCGCGAAAAACGCGTCTGGGGTTTTCCCGTGGTTGTACCGCTCGATCAGTCAGAAGTGGGAGGACTTCGACTCGGATGCGGTCCAGACGGTCAGGAGCTACTTCACCATGCTGAGCTCCCTGCGTCACAGCATCCGCCAGAGCAAGAAGGACGCGGAGGCTGCGCTACTGCAGGTGGCCCTGGCTCACTATGACCAAGTGTGCGGTGGATCGTCAGCCATTGACGCTTATTTCGAGCGGGAAAGCAAAGCCAAGAAGTTCCTCGACAGCGTGGCTGAGCAAGTGGCGAACCAGGAGAAGCTGCAGCTGTTCGTCAAGCCCGCGCACGTCAAGATCAATGTCGTGCCGGACCAAGCGATTTACGAGTCGCAGATGGTCGCCCTGAGCATTCTGAACCTGCGCTGCATCCGCTGGGTCGCCACGCAGTCGGGTGATGGTCTGAGCGATTCGGTTAAAACACTGCTGGACATCCGCTCCAAGATGACCAGTGTTGTTCTCCAGCCGAGCATGGGCGCGGGCTGGCGTGTGGTCCAGGACAGCTCGCCGGAAAAGGACAATTTCTCCGTCAGTGCTTGGTTCGCGCTCGACGCGGAGGGATACATCCGCGATGATCTTTACACGGCAATGTGTGAGCTGGTCGAGTCGGTCGTCGGACGTCAGGCAGCCAAACTCTTCCGCCTCACCGCCAGTGAGGATGAAGTCATCCAGGAGATGATCGACGGTCAAGTTATCCAGCTCGTGAAGGCGCACGAGTACGACGAGAAGATCGAGGAGGCGCAAGCCAGCTATAATGAAACCATGACCTACATGACCTCGGCAGCGGCAGACAAGCAAAAGCCGGCCACCGTCCAGGCGCTTGAAGAAGGGCAGCGCCGTGAACGCGCGATGGTGCGAAGCCATGACAACGGCAATCTCGTCGTCTCGCACGTGCCACCCACCTGTGCCACGGTGGGTATTCAGCAACAGGTCGGTGACTTCACTGGAAACGACTTTGTCCTGAAGCTCGTTGAGCCTGATGAACTCGACAAGCAACTCGCCCAGTTCTTCGCCAACGACAGCGTGGTCAAAGCGCTGGAGATCGTCGAAGAAGAACAAGACTACGGGTTTGCCTCGGAGCCGCCGACCGAGATGGTGTTCCGCGAGATTGATGACAGTGGCGAGGTCAAGTTCGTGGAGCAGGAGGATCACCATGTCGACCTCCCCATCGGCGAAGCGGTGAAAATTCCGACAGCCATCACCTCGGCGACCATCGATGCTCACACCTTGCACTATGCCAACGCGGAAGGCGTGCACATGGCAACGGTGTCGACGGCGCAAAGCCCGTTCGTGAGCAAGCACGTGGACGGTGAGATGATTCACGTTGTTCGCGATGTGGCCAAGTTCATCCACAACGAGAAGCCGATGCATGTCTTCGAGGTTGTCGAGCTGCTGAAGAAAATGGCAGTCGCCTCCATCGCTGGCCACTCGGATAGCGATGACAAGGTCCACAGCCCCCTGGCCGTTTCACGCGCCGCGCACGCCTTCACGGTGGAAGCCAACCGATACATTCAACGTGTGGCGGGTTTCCCTGGCGTGTTTTTCAGCTCTATTCTTTACGCTACGAAGGAGAAACTCGATACGCTGGTCGACGACATTGTCGACGTGAGCTGTGACCTGCTTGAGATTTTTGCCAACCTGGTCAACGTGGTCGTTGTGACCGATGTGGGTGAGATTGACTCCGGTGAGGCTCAGCCCCAAGTCTACGAGTACGTCAACAACATCGAAGTCCACGTGAGTCTACCCACGACGCTGCAGGGTTGTGAGCTGCGCAACCTCAGCAACTACGCCAAGACCATCGAAGGCTGCAGTGAAACGGTTAGCGCCCTGCTGCGAGCGCTGGAATTCTACTTCTCTGGTATGGCGCCGGAGTTTGCAAACATGCCGGTGATGGTCCATCTGCAAGATGGCGTTACCCTTGAAGTGCGTCGCCGCCACCTCTCGTGGGTGTGCTCCATGGTGAGTTAAAGTCACTTCTCGACAAATCGTGTCAACAAAAGAAAGGAGGGCGATCGCCCTCCTTTCTTTAACCCTTTTTTATTTGAGTAAGCTATGGCTCAAATACCAAAGTCACCCATGCCATCACCACTGTCATCCGACCCAGCGCTATCATCACCCGCGCCGTCACCACCCATGTCACCGCCTTCGCCAGAGCCTTGAGCGGATTCATTGATTCTTGCCAGATCGGCGGTAGCTGCTGCGGCCAATGGCGCAGTTCGAGCCGAGGTCCTCACGAGGGATTTGACCAGGCTTTCTGTGTGACGAACGCTTTCGTCGAAAACACTGACCTGTGGGTTACCGTCATCATCGACGGCCACGAGTTCTTGCAGCTCGGGAAGCAGCCCTAAGCGAAGGATTTGGCGTCGAATGAACAATGCCCGCACATGCGCCTTCATGGCCGGCACCGATGTCGATGCCTCACCAATGATTGAAGAGTCAAGCGCCTCTTCTTTCATGAAAGCCTCGTTGAGCGCCAAATCAAGCGCCTCGATATAGGTCTGAAGTTGCGCGAGTTGGTTTTCCAGCGTGACTGACGGTGGCTTGGGCAGGGTAACACAAATGTCTTCGATGTACTTCTCGCATGCGAGGAAAACGAGTTGCTCCCGCCTCTTCTCCTCACTCAGTCCGGCGTAATAAGCCTCCTCAACATCGTTGAATTTGTATTTTATTTGCTCCACATTCTTACCGGCCACACTGATTATTTTCTCAATCAACTCTGGCGTGCTGCGAATGATTTTCCTCACCAGATCTGATATTTGCGGAATGAATCTGCTCTGGTAGCCACTCACGAGTTTTGAGAGACGGATGTTGTTAGCAACCACGGTTGTTGCGAACTCACCCGCCAAGCTGTTGTCCACCTGTTCTGGAGACAGCCCCGTGAGTTGAATGCTCATTTTCTTCAACTCATCGCGAAGCTCACTGCTCACACTGGTGTAGTTTGTATTCTTCTGCTCGACCGATGTTTTGATCTTCGGTATGCCAGGATGCTCCGACTCAATGACCCAGTCGACGCAGGCGGTTTGCAGAAAGTTTGTTATTTCTGCGGGTGTGTTGACGGTGTTCGGCGGTTCGATACTTCGATTTCTTGCGAACCAGTTTTGTCCCGTGGCGATGGTGCTATCCGGGTCCGGGTCCTCCTCATCGATCGACATCGTTACCGTTGTTCGACCGATCGAGTTGCGAATGTTGGCCAGCCAGTCCGCATACAGCAAAGTTGTTCTTGTCGTGTTGACAACCGAGCCCTCATCCAAAATACTGCGACCGACGCCGTTTTCATGATAGTCAAAGGCGACGTAGGTCATGTGTTCGAGAGAGACGAAGAGAACTTGCGTCAGTTTGGACTGCAGTAGCCTGGCAAACATCACGCGCATCAGCTCCGTGCTCTTCGTGATCTGAACATTCTGGTTGTACGCCCCGTTCTTCAGGCGGGCGATCAGATCACGCTCGAAGATGTCGGCATACATTCTGCTGGCTGCGTCCATCTGCGACGTGCCTCGGACGTTGAAACCCGATGGGTTGATCAGGTTGTTGGCTGTCCGGTTAAGGATGTTGGAGCCCAGGGAGTTGCTGGTCGTAATCGATCCACCGTTGCTACTCATCACGCCGTTATTGATGCTATCGTCTCTTCGAATCGGATACCCCTCCTCATCGAGAACGACCAAATAACCCACGTGAGAAGCGGGGTCACTAGGTACGTGCAGTGGGATAACTGACTCACTGGGTAAATTGAAGATCATCGGCTTGCCGATGGATCTGCGTTTGGCAGTATCCGATGACGGCAGCTCAGCGATCATCTCAACTTGATTGGTGCGCTGTCGAGAAATGGCGCGTTCAACCTGAAGATCGCTGATTCTTTTTCTGTCTTTGTCAATTTGTGGTCGGTAATTTTCCAGGCTCAGGCCACCCGAAGACGCGTAAATGCTGCGAGTTGCAATCTCTCTTTTTCTCCGCATCAACAGGCGTGTTTTCATCACGGCCAGATTGTCAGTGATGATGACCGAGTCTTCTCGCAACAGCTCATCGTTTTCGTCCCCATAAGAAAGACGCTGATCGATTCTGTCAGCACCTGGTGCCTGCCTGAAGTTCTCCATCGCCAGTTTTGACTGGCGGGCTTTTCGTCTCACGTGGCCGAGTATTCCAATCGGACGCGGCATACCGTTGTCGTCGTACACCTTCGACAAGCTCTCCATCGCCAGTGGTGAACCACTGTTGATGATTGCGTCGACGATGTTTTCTGGGACAACCATGACGGGCGACGAGCCCTCGGTCACCAGTGCGCGCCTCAAGTGCTCCGGCGCCTCCTTCTTCAGATCGTAATCCTTGTCAAAATACTCTCGGATAGGCTCCAAAATCGCTCTGCCCAGCTCCGAAGTGACGGCCGTGCTGTTGCACTCGACAGATACTTCAGTGCTGACCATATCTCCAGGAGAGATGATGGCGTCAATGAGCATGTCCGTTGCTGCACGAAGATCGGGCAGCATTCGAAGCTGTAACTCGGCGTCGTTGTTCTTCTTTGACCGATCATAAGAAGCCGAGCGAACACCTTGAACGGCGTAGTCGTTGATTCGCCGATCCCCTTGGTTATTTCTTTTTGGTGTTCTGTGAGGGTGGGGAATGTATTTGGAAACCAGTGAGCTGATCTCCGGATTAATCTGGACGAATTTCGAGAGGTCGAAACTATCACCATCGTCGACTTTGTTTTCAGACATTTCTCACACCTTAACTCTACTGGGTATCGCGCGCAGCGATGTTTTTTTTACGTTAAAAAGACATACCAACATCTCTTGATAGAGTCATGTTGGTGGCTGTTGATCCATCTTCACAGTGATGTCGCGTTATCTTTACATAAAACAATGTAAAAAAATGACTAGGAAAAAACCTAGTCATTTTTTTATTGGCATAAAAACCAAGAGGAACGGAAATGAGTAACCATCATCAGATCTTCGTACAAGCAAATCTGCAGCTGGTCAACACACTCGCTGTGAAGTTCGATGACGCGGGGTGGTTGATGAACGATCACGTTATCGCCAACCACGGCTCCGCCACGTCCGATCCGACGAAACCGGCACAGTGGAAATATTATCAAAACCTGGCTGGGCTTCACCACGCGACAGATGAAGTCATCATCGTCAACTCGCTTGACAAGCCAAATAATCCACCTATTGAATTCACGAAGAAGAATCTGAAGGATCACCCCGTCACACGCACATCGTACTTGTATGGCACGCGCCACTATGTTGATCTTTTAGCGCGCTACCCAAGCCAGCGCCTGTTGATCAACGGCGTTCTTTACGCACCCGATGACGACGATTTCATCGATCGAGCTATTGCTGCGCCAGACGGCACTTACCTCTATTGGGATGAACGATTCGTTGAGGAGGGCGAGTACAACTTGATGGAAGACCTCCAACAGTGGTCGTATCAGTATGTCAAGCGCTGGATTAATCCAGCATACACCTATATTGATCAACTTTATCCAGCACTTTACATCGGTCAGCACACACTGCATACCGTTCAGAAGTTGCTGAGCCTGCGCTCATCAAGGCTGAAAACACCCCAGACGCACAGCTACTACATTCGAGAGTATCTGCGATCCCACGGTGTTTTAGATGAATACATCGCGCAACTCACCCGTGAACAAACCCTGTTTCTTTATCGCAACATCCGCTATATAGAAGCGAATGCTGGAAAGCAAGAAACGCTCGACTGGTTGATTGAAAACATCATGACCAAGCGGGGTTTGCCTGTGTATGAACACACGCTTCGGCACGATGTTTCTAACATGATTGGTTTTGATGGGGAGATCGTATCTCTCAAACCGAAGCCTATCTTCCAGAGAAAATCGCTGAACATGATCGGCAGCAACCGAGGCGAGAGCTATTACACAGCCGAGCAAATCATGCGGTCCATGAATGACACCGTAGAAGGTAATGCAGATGAGCATTTTTACCGCGGTGCCGTTATCGAAGGTAAGCTGGAAAACTCAGACAGCAACGTCGTCAAAACAAAGATATTGGAATCTATTGCCGACGACATCACCGATGTGACCCCTTATTCCTTGCAGTCTGTTCTCATCAATCACCTCTATTATTACGTCTCAAATGGCGTTTATACACCCACTGTCGATTTGAAAGTGCTCGGCACAGAACGGTCGATATTCATTAGCGCAAAAGAGGCACTGGCACTGGCGACTTACTGCTGGTTGAGCTACAGTGGCTTGGCGAGAAAAAAAGATGAAAATGGCGCCATCATTGAGACGAATATTCTTCCGCTGATCGTTCCTGAGTTGTTGATCTCGCATATCGACGGTGAGAACGCCATCGGTAAAGACAGAGCTTCGCGCATTCTCGACAGCATCTCTTCAGCTGGAAGTTTCCACAAAGGACAGGCTGGCTACATCGTCGAAATTGGCAGCCCACAAAAACTCGAGAACACCGCAGCCCTTTCCGATTTTTACACCCATTGCGAAGAAATCCACCGCATTGGACTCTATCTCCTCAACGCCATTGCGGATTCGGGCGATTTCATTGCCGAAGTTGAGATGGAGAATTGGGTTAACAATCTTTATACGCGCAAGAGTATTGAACTCTTGCCAGATGTGAGTAATGCTGCAAACCGGGTTAGCTATGAGCGTTGGATCGCGGATAAGGGTTTCTTTGCTACCGAGCCGTCGCTTAGTCAGCTCTATGAATTAGGGCAAACCCTTCTCGACACCCTCTGCGGGG
>JACCDO011041566.1_pt1 | contig 12365 bp, 2 predicted proteins | sample 7446101 | NCBI WGS metagenome assembly JACCDO01 (sample SAMN15323440, study PRJNA562643) | freshwater metagenome | isolation source: river surface water | place: USA:Blue River Watershed | collected 2017-08-16 | reverse complement strand
TTGTTTAAAATTTAATTATATTTATATAATTAATCTAGTATAATATTAATAATGGGATCTGGTTTTATTCAATTAATAACACAAGGACAAGAACACCAAATATTTAATAAAGAACCACAAATAACTTTTTTTAAAATATATTATAGAAGACATACTAATTTTTTTATTAATAATTATGAAATTGAAGGAAATTATTTAAAAGATAACTCTTTATTAACTTTTACAATTCCAAAAAGTGGTGATTTTTTATCCAAATCATTTTTAAGAGTTAGTTATGAACAAAATTATACTGAATTATTAGAACAATATCCTACTTTATTAAATACATTAAATACTAATATATTAGATTTCTATAATTCTTATAGTGTTAAAATAAATACATTTGATAAAGATATGATTAAAAATTTAAAAATTGCTAAAGTTGATTTTATAAATAATAATAAAACTTATTTATCTATCCAATGTACTAATTTTAAAAATACATATGATGCCACAGAAATATTTAAAAATTCATTTGATTTATATTTACAAGAAAATAATACAAAAACATTTTATAATATTAATGAATATTATAATTTTTATGGTTTTAATATGATATCTAGTGTTGATATATTTAATAATTATATTGTTTTATATTTTTTTGAACAAATTAACTGGGATAATCTAGAATTTATGCGTGTTGATATTGAAAATTATAAAACATCATTTAGATTTAAATTTGATAAAATAAATCAAAGTAAATATTTAGAGATTTTTAATTTAATTTTTTCTAATTATAATATTTTTACAATAGAAAGTAAAGTTAAAATTGATTCAAATACATTATATATTTCATTTAAATATGATAATACAAATGAACTTAATTTGTTATATAATCAATTAATAATTCTAGTTTTTCAAAATATTAATTTAGTAAATTTAAAAATAATCGATAACAAAATTAAAAGTTCTCAATATACAATTAACAAAGATGTTTTTAATACAATTTTAAAAATTGTTTCAAATATTAATACAAATTATTATACATATTATTATATTTATTATAATTCTGAAATTACCAATATTGAATTATTTACATTAAAAGATGTTCCTTATTTTGGAAATTTTACTACTAATGATTTTAATGAAAATCTTTTAAATAATGAAACTAAAATAATTAATACTTCTAATTTATCAAATAATAAACTATCTATAAATATTTATATTAGATTATTAATTAGTTTGATATGTAATTATGGGTCAGCTTCAATACAAGAATATATAAAAATAATTTTCTTAAAACAATTTGATTTAAAAAAAATTACAAATCAAAATGATATTGCCTTGTTTAATAGAAAAATCCTAAATATTTTTATAAATCCAAATGTATTAATTTTATCTAATGATATGTTTAAAAAAATATTATATCAAAATTCAGTTAAAAATAATTATTTTGTTAATAATAATATTACTCCATTTACAAATAGAAAAGTTTCTATATATCAAACTATTATTATTAATTATTATATTTTTTTTAATATTTTAGCAAGATTTTCATCTAGATATAATCAAACATATGACTCTTTTGAACAACTTTTAGGTCAAATTATAAGTTTGTCAAAAGTAAATTTTAATATAACCCAGAGTTTTGTTATAAATGATATCTATTATAATAATTATAAATACAATAATAATATTTATGATGTAGCATTAATAAATATTCCGGATTTAGCTGATTTATATAAAAGCTTGAATAATACTGATACAAATTCATATGTTCAGAATATTATAACTAATGCTGTGATTTTATTAATAAGTGAATCAATTAATATTATTAAAAATATTTATAATAAAAATTCAGATTATATTTATACACCTAATGGCTATTTAAATAGTTTATTTTATAATATGTCAGCAGCAACATCAATTTTTCCTTTTTCTAGTAATATTTTTATGTATTCGGAAGGTTTAGTTGATTATTGTTCAAATAATGTATTACCATCAACATTAACTTTATTTAATGTTTCCAAAAATAATTATTATAATAATATATATTTAAATGTGAAGAAAAATATAGAACAAGATTTTAATTTATTTAAAACAAATTTTAATAATAATATTGAATTAAATCCTCAATTATTTTATAATAATCAATATTTATTTACAAATTTATTTACAAAAATTGATTATTTTTATTCAAACATAGAAAATAATGAAAATCAATATAATCAACCATATATTAAAAGTTTTTTATATGAATTAACTACAATTGATTTTTCTACCATTACTAAAATATCACAATCTCAATTTAATTTAAATGAATTTGTTATGAAAAATTTGTTTATATATACTGATAATAGTTTGTATAATAATTCTTTTGCAAATTTTACATTTAAAAAACAAGTATATAACCGGATAACAAAAGAATGTACTTATATTGATACCAACTTTTTTGATTCAAATATGTATTTAAGTTTTATTTTTACAGTTAATTCACCAATTTATAGAATATACTATTTATTCACATATTTTTACTATATGTATACAGACCCTACTTTTATTAATAATTTTCCATCAGATTTAGAAAAATTAATAAATATTACTTTAATTTTTATTTTAGAATTTATAAAATTTTTTAATAATATTAATAATAGTTTTATTGACCAAATTTCATCAGTTTACAATGTTTCTTTAATATTAAATTCAAATTATAATTTGATTAATAATTTTTTATGTTTTGACCAAATGAATTTATTTTCCAATACAGAATTTAAGTATGCACTAAGTTTAAATCCAGATAATCCAGAAATTTCATTAGTATTGTTATTTCAATCATTTTATTTTAATAAATCATTTAATCCATTATTTAATTTTCAACAAACTCAAAGTACCAATGATAACAACGAAATATTTAATGAATTTATAAATAATTTTAGATATAACTATGATGATAAAATAATTATTGTATTTTTAAAAGTTCTTGAACTAAATAAATTATCTTTTTATGATTTTAATTCAATTTATAGTTTAGTTAATTTATTTTTTAACAAATCTGCTAGAAAATATACTGAAATAATTGCTAATATTGAATTAATTTATAATAAAAGTAATTTAACTATAACAAAAAACGAATTAATACAATTAAAAACAAACCCTTATTATTTTAACAATTATTATACAATTTATGCTATTGGAACTTTATTCGATAGTAATGATTTAAATAATTTAGATATTATTAATAATACTTTTAATTTAACACTAACTTATAATAATTATAATACTACTAAAAACTTTTATAGTTTAAAATCAAATGATTCTAAACAATTTCAAAATTATTTAGAAAATTTTAATATAATAAATGTATTTGAATATTTAGAAACATTATTTAATAATTTACTTTTAAGTTATAATGCATTTGCTTATGAATATTATTTAAATATTCTTAACAATATATTATCTTATGTTAGTGAAAACTTTACTTATTTATTATATTATAATGTAAATAAAATAGTATTTAATCAATGTTTTAGTAAAATATTTATATATTTAGAAAAATACAATTCTACTAATAATACAAATGTAACTCTACTTGGAGGTAAATATTTATTCGCTTTAACTAAATCATTTGTTAAAAATAATATTATTTGTATCATTTTGATTTATTTATCATTTTTATATAATTGTTTGTCAAGTGATGTTAATATTTTTATTTCTAATACTATTTTTTCAATTGATTTTGACTTTAATACATTTATAATTGAAAAATATTCAGTTAATATTTATATTGAATGTTTAAATGACTTGATTAATATATTATCAAATGCTGGTAATTTAATTACTCTTGATTATAATACTATATATTTAGGTGATATAAATCCAAATATAATTTATAATAGTGGTTCTGTTAATATTAATCAAACAGATTCTCTACTATATATGCAAAAAATATATGATAATGATTTAAATTATACAAATACTAATAAAAACATTTTATATGATTTATTTAATAAAACTAGTTTTGTATATGTTAATACAAATTATAATATTAATAAGTCTTCATATTTTTTGTTCTACTCATATTTTAATAATAATATTAATAATTATATTTATCAATATAACAAAGTAATTTATTCATTAATTAATGGAGGACTTAATGATAAAGTTATTGAAGTTAATAATATTACTGAAAAATCACTACAAGAAGAATATGTAAATATTTTAATTATCTTTTATAATAATAGTATTTATACTATCGAAAATAATATTTATAAGGGTTTTAAAACAACTTTTTTAACTTTTTCATATAAAAATAATTATACTGAAAGAATTGTAAATATACTTTTAAATACTATAAAATATTTTTATGAAGGTACCAATAGTAATTATTATGATACTATATATTTTAAAAAATGTAAAACTGTAAATTTAGATAATACACTAATTAATGATATTAATAATAATCAAAATAGTTCATTATTATATATTAATAATTTAGTAGAATTTTCTGTATTGTATTTAAACCAAAATATTTTAAGATCATTAAATTATGAAAAAGAATTAAATAGACTATTATATTTGTTTGCTACAAATTATGCTGTATCAAAAAGTTTTGATAAATCTGGTAGTATCGAATATCTAAAAGGACAAACTTTATATAATATTACCAAACTATATATTTCTAATAAATCTCCTGAACAAACATATTTTAAAGAATACAAAATTAATAATTTATTATATTCAGATATTGACATTTTTCAATTATTAAATTATGAAAATTGGTCTAATTATAGCTCTTTTTTACAAAATAAATGGTTTAATGTGTTAATTAGTAAATTTGATTCAGACCCAAATAAAACAAATTCATTTTATTATTATTATACTGCATTTAGACAATTTTGTTTAGATAATATTGATAACATATTATTAGTTCAATTAAACAATGGAATCCCAGTAATAAATTATTTTTATGATATTTCTAATTTAGATGAATTAAATGAATACATTTTTAATTTTATAACTGGGGTTGATGCATTTTCACCTAATACAATTTACAATAGTATTATTAATTTAAGAAATGAAAAAGAAGCATTGGGATTTATGACAATTGATACTGATAATATTAAGAAAAAAATTATTATTTATTTATATTTTAACTATTTAATTTATTCTACTATTCATTTATTACTTATAGAATATTTTAGTATTAGTCCTGAAATTAATTTTGAATATACCCTTTTGGGTCAAACTATAGAATTTAATGTTCAAGATATTTTAACTCAACAAAATCTTAATATTATTTACTATTATATTACTTCAGTTTATTCATTAGATGATAATAATATTAATAATCTTACATTTCAATTAAATACCGATATTCCAAATTATTATGATATTTTATATATTATTAATACAACAAAAAAAAATGTAAATATTAAACAAAACATTATTATTTTATTTAAAAAATTTATTAGTAGTTATGAATTAATTGTTGGAAATGATAATTTTAATTCTACAAATTTAGCAGACCCAATCAAAGGTATTACTATTTCAAATTGTCTAAAAAGAATTAATACTGTTTTTAATAATGATGTTAATATTGATAATTTAAATAAATATTTTTTAACAATCAATACAATTAAAACTCTTAATATAGGTTTAGATAATACAATATATGGACTTGATAACATTTATTATAATACTATTTTTTATAATTCATCCGTAATTTTAAATATGGAAACATATTATTCATATACTGATGTATCTAATATTAATATTATTTTTAATTTAGTTTGTTCTTCACTATTAGCATATTCAAGCACTTATTCTAGTTTAAATGATGATATAAATTTAATAATAGGTAATTTACGACTTGCTTCTAAATATGTTAATGATACATTAGAATTTTATAAGGGTTTGAGTTCTAATTATCAAATTTCTTATAATCAAGTTAATATTTCTAATTCAAATTCTAATACATTGGGTACTCAAGTTTTATATGGACAATTTTATCTTAGATATGATAATATTAATATTTTGTCCACATATGCTTATGATTTGAAAAATTTATCAATTATTACTCCATCAGATTATGATTTAGAACCAGTTAATATAAGTTATAAAAAAATATATCTAAATTTTTTCAAAAAATATTATTTGTATAATTATAATTTTTATAACTTCCCAGAGAATTTTACTGTAATATTTCCTAGATTACTTGATTATTATACTAATATTATTAATAATTCTCAAGCACTCGTAAATTTACAATCAAGTGATGTTTACTTATACAAAAGAATATTTAATGAAATTATCACAACAATTTTATCAAATTCATTTTTTGTTCAAAAACTAACTGACCCGCACGATTATTTACCTAATTATAATTATATTGTTAAGATTTTTAAACAATTCAATTTTACATTTAAAATAAATCAAAATAATATTTCAAATCAAGAAAATCTAATTTTACAAAATTTTTTTAATACTAATGTTGAATTTACAGATTATACTAAATTATTTGATTATTTACTCAGTTTATATTACTATATGTTATTGTATAGCCCAATTTCAAATGATAAAACAAATTCTAACTATGATTTAGTATTATTTTTTAATTATATTACAAAATATGAAAATTATAATTTTTTATACAATTTGAATTTAGTTAATATTATTTATAGAGTAGAACTTAGTGTTAAAATTATTGTTAAAATTGTCGAATATTATTTAAATATTTCACTAATTTTTAATGGAAATATTCTAAATGATATTATTAATAAAACCATTTTAATATTTACTGATAAAAACATTATTAGTGATTTTATTTATACATATAATATTAAATTTAATACCCAAAATATTCCTTATACCGATGTTTTTAATATTTTTGTTAATATTATTGAATATGAAAAATTACTGGAAAATCTATCAAAATCTTTTGAGGAAGCTATTTTTTATACCAATAATTTTAGTATTGATTATAATCTTAATTTAATTTGGGAAAAATATTGGTCAAATACTGTATTTGAATATTATGATTATACTTATAATAGTTTTGAAATTAAAAGTTTTGTTTTAAATTATAATGATTTTTTTTCAACATTTTATTACTATCTTAATTTTTTCTATGAAAATGAAAATAATAGATATTCAGATGATTTTGTAAAATTACTTTCTAATTATTTTATATATTTATTTAGAGTTTTATTACCTAATGATACTTTTGTTGATATTGATTTTACTATAATATATCAGTTAATTTTTGAATTACCAATGGATATAACTGGTACTAGAGAAGAACAATCTGAATATTTTACTCAAACACTTATTGATGTTTTAATTCAAAATAATTGGGGATTGATTTTTTATAATAATATTTCAAATACTAATAACAAATTTATTAATTCACAAATTTTATTTAGTAGTTTTTATTATGCATATGTTAATTATTATAATTTAAATCCAAATTACATTTCTTCTTCAGATACATTTAATTATAAAGATTTTATTCTTAAAATACCTAAATTACAAATTTTATACAATATAATTATTAAATCAAATGTCAATGAATTTATTGATACTGATTTATATTATAAGCTTTTCAATAGTATATTATTAAATTGTTATACCAATATTTATGAAGGTAATAAAATTGAAATTTTGGATTTGTCTACATGTATTGCAACTTTTCTTGATTTTTATAATAAAAATTTAATTTCAAATAATATTATTAATAATAATTATAAAACTGTTCAAGATGAAACTATCAAAGATATTATATTCTATAAAGTTAATACTTTTATTAATTCTGATTTTAATTTTGATAGTTTTAGTATTGAAGTTTATAATTTATTACAAAATCAAGAAAAAATATTTACTGAAAATAATATTAGTTTATTAATGATTAATAATTCAATAATTAGTATTATTAATAATTATAGTATTGATGTAAATCAAATTAGTTTATTGAATTCTAATATTATTTATATTGATAAATGTTTTAGTTATATTGTTGATAATATTAATATTAATTTAGATGTTTATAAAAATATATTAGGAGGCTATTCTGAAAAATTTAATAATATGTATTTGTCTACGAACAATATTATTAGTTTATTTAATGGAAAATCATTTGTTTTTAATGATAATATTATTACAATATTCACTATTATTTATAATAAAATTTCAGTAAGTTCAAATAATGATATTATTGTTATTTTATTTTATTATAATTGTTATATTACTTGGTTATCTACCTATGGTTATAATTATACTTATAATTTAGACACTATAATTTATGACTTTGCAAATTTAATTAATACTAATATTTTAAAATATATTGATTATATTAGTACATTTAATTATGGTAATATTGGTGAAAAAATAAATAATGATTCAAATTTTATTCAACTTAATAATTTTTTTAATGGACTTAATGAAATTTTATTTGGAGTATATAATAATCTTGAATATATACAAATTTGTCAAAAATTTTTTAATGAATATATTTACAATTATTATAATTCATTTCAAACAAAAATTATTTCTGAATCTGTACAATTTATTATTAAAACTTTTGATGGTTATGGTTTGGATAACCCAAATAATAATAAATTAATTAAAGATTATTTTAATTCTACAATTTCAAATGAATTTGTTGCTAATAATAAATTAAATGTTTGGAAATATTTTTTAGGTTTATGTGTTGACCCAAGTAAATGTGAAATAATTAAACAAATGAAAAGTATTTATGAAATCAATCCTATCATTAATTATCAAGTATTATGGATGAATTATATTAAAGAAATTAATGGAGGTTATATTAATGAATTAGGAATCCTTAAAATACTTGAATATATTAGACTAAATTTTGATGATGAACTAATTGATTCTTTAAATCAACAAATGTATAAAATCTTTGTTAATCTTAATGTTAATTTAAATATTTATCCTGGAATTCAAGAAATGTTGGGACTTAATTATAATTATATTAATGAATCATATTTAACTACTGGAATTACTAGTTGGATTATACAAATGGCACCTAAAAATTTTTATATTCCACTTAATTTCTTTTTTAAAGATAATCAAAATGCTATTCCACTCATTTCATGTATGTATACTAATATCTATATTACAGCTTTATTTAATTCTAAAAATATTTTTAAAGATTCTTATATTACAAATACATTAAAACCATATAATGTTACTACTGGACTTAATATGGATTTTGTTTTTGTTGAAAGAGAAGAAAGAATTAAATTAACTCAAAATAAAATTGATAATCTTGTCGAAACTCATGGAAATTATATTAAAACTATTAATTTTAGTGATTTGGATATCAATATTTATGATGATAATATTATTTTAGAATTTGAATTTGAAATTGGAGCAGTTGTTAAAGAAATAATTTGGGAATTAACTTTTTATTTAGATTCATTTAAAATTATACCAAATAACTATAAAAAAAATGTTAATGATGGGAGTAAAAATATTTATGATTTTATTTTAAATACAAAATTTTATATTGATGGTGCGAGACGCGATGGTGTTAGTTATTTAGAACCAAATAGAAATAATAATGCCATTACTACCTATCTAAACCCATATAGATATAATACAAGAGCTAATGCTAATAACAATAGAAATCTTAATGTTTATAGTTTTGCCTTGGAACCAGAAGAATTTCAACCTACAGGTGCTATCAATTTAAATTTAACTAGAGTATTTTCTATTCAAGTTATTTTAGATAAAAAATCTGTTCAAAATTATGCTGACAATACTGGAAATCTTTTCGATTTATCAAAATTGTCCGCTCAAATCAATTTAACTACTATCCAATATAATTTAATAAGATATCAATCTGGATTATCAGGATTATTATTCGTTTCTAATAATACAAGTACTTAAATATTTTTTATTTGATTATTAAATTAAATTAAATTTAATATTAATATATATAAATAACCAGAAATTATAATGCCTGCAGGCGAAATACAATTAGTTGCATATGGAGATGAAAATATAGTTTTAAATGATAAACCACAAATAACTTTTTTTAAAATTATATATAGAAGATATACTAATTTTTCTATCGAAACTGTTAGAAATAATTTCTTATATCAAGCTAAATTTGGTAAAAAATACTCTCTGGAATTAGGTAAATTAGGAGATTTAATTCATAAAATGTGGTTAGTTATGGAATTACCTGATATTCCTATCATTTATTCTTTAGATAATATTATTGATAAAAAAATTAAATTTAAATGGGCACAAAAAGTTGCTTATGCATTGATTGACTATATTGAAATTGAAATTGGAGGTCAAACTATACAAAAACAATGGGGTGAATGGATGAATGTGTTAAATGAACTTAATTGGAATAATTATAATAGTAGAATTGATGAATATATTGGTAATACACCTGAATATACAACGTATGAATTTGTTCAAAATGGTATCAACTCTAAAATGTTATATGTACCTTTATTCTTTTGGTTTTGTAATACTTCTGGGTTAGCTTTACCTTTATTGTGTTTAGAATATGCTAGTGTGCGAATAAATATTCAATTAAATAACTTTAATTCATGTGGTATTTTCTCACCCTCAAATTATATTAAAGTTTCTAAATATTACGGATCCGGTATTTTAGGTGAACCACTTCTCCAATATACTAGTCAAGGTGTTGCTTGGGGAGAATTTGATAGTATTGATATTGCTGAATATGACCCTGTTACTAAAGCCCCTCTTTCCTATTATCTTTATTATAGAAAAATATCTGATAATGAATTTATTACAACTACAGATAATTATTATCAAAATATCCAAAATGAATATTTAAATTTAACTGATTCTAAAAATTATATTATTTATGCATTAACTAGTGGAGCTGTTTTTGAACCATATAAATCAGATTCTGCAAATCCTAATTCTATTTTTTTACAAAAAAACTATTCATTTATTTTTCCTACTGAAATTACTCTTAAACAAATGTATTTGTTAGTTGATTATATTTATTTGGATCGTGAAGAAAGAACTAAATTCTTTCAAAATAAACATAATTATCTTGTTGAACAAGTTTATTTTTCAAATCCTAGATATCTTACTAACAAATTTAATCGTAACTCTTTGGAAATTGTTAATCCTTGTAAATATTTCGTTTTTATGGGTCAAGTCAAATATTTCCTTAATTCTAATGTTAATTATCTATTTAATTATAATACACTATTTTTTGAACCTGAAATTGTTGGTACTTCTGCTTCTTTTTTTTATAAACCAGTTATTAATAATACTTCTTTTTCTCTTAATTCATCTGTTACTACTAATGAACTTGATATGAAATATTACTCTGTTTATAGTCCTTTTATACATTATCCCATGACTTATAAAACTAATGGTTTTGGTTTAGGTTCTTTTTCATTGTATCCTGATAATTTACAACCTTCAGGCTCTTGTAATATGTCTTCTTTCTATACTTTCGATATAAATACTTATTTTAATAATATCGATATCAATTATAATAATTATGTATTCAAAGCTTATACTGTTACTTATAATTATCTGAGAATTGTTAATGGTGTTGCTGCCACTATCTTTACTTCTAATTTTTAAATTATTACTTAATTATTATTCTAATAATTAAAATTATTTCAAAAAAAATATCAAATTATCAAATTATTAAATCAAATCAAATCAAATTAATTTTAAAAATAATATCCAGTTGGTTGATATTTGAAATCATAAGTATTTGTGTTCTTATAAAGAATTGGTCCAGATTGACTTACTAATTGTTCTTCTAATAATTTTAACATCATGTCAACTGAATTGTATTTCTCATAATATTCATTAAATAATTTATCAGTATAATCAACCAATTCTTTATATTTATCTGGATTATAAGAAGAATACCAAGAACTAAAAGTTATACCTGATTTATCAATTGGTTTATCCATTAAACCTAATTGTTTAAGTTTATGAACTTTTACAACAGTTGATAATGATTTTAATAATGCTTCTTTATCTTCACCTAATTTCCCTAATTGGGTTAATGCAGTTTCTATCATTGGCACTAATTCTTTGTTACCTGATTCAATTACTTTTTTTTGAAGTTCTTCAGCAAATTTTGCAAGTTCTTCTTGTTTTGCATCTATTCCAGCACCTAATCCAACTTGAATATTTCCTCTATTTGAATTACCTCCTCCTACTAATAAACCTAAATTAAATCCAAGTACATCTGATAAATAATCTAAACCGGTTAGATATCCTAAAGATGATGAGTTGTATAATTTAACACCTCTGTAAAATGAACTATCTGAACGTCTACTAAATTCTCTCATTATATCTCCTAATGAAAGTTCAGGAGCTATTATTGTAGAAGGTTTCTTTTC
>JACCDO011913897.1_pt1 | contig 12366 bp, 12 predicted proteins | sample 7446101 | NCBI WGS metagenome assembly JACCDO01 (sample SAMN15323440, study PRJNA562643) | freshwater metagenome | isolation source: river surface water | place: USA:Blue River Watershed | collected 2017-08-16 | reverse complement strand
CGCGTTGAACCCAGAGCTCCATCTTCTCCCAGGCCCCCAGGTCGCGCCACAACTCCGCAATCTTATAGTGCGAATACCAGACCTCCTCCCACCAGCCACCCAGTGCAATCCGCTTCTTGTAATAGGCAATGGCCTCCTTCTTCTGTCCCATACACATCAGGGTCTGCGCCAGGTAGAAATGCGCTCGTGCATTCTTGGGGTCGGCCTCTAGCTCGGCACGCAAGAGCCGTTCATCACGCGGATACTTGTCGGCCTTACAGCCCCCATCCCCTCGGTCATCAATATAGAGGACTTCCTTCCCCAGTTTCTCGGTGTCCTCCCCAGACCAGTACTCGTGGGTCGCGCCCACGCACGTCCAGCCCCCATCCAGTCGCAACAGCCGCATGTTGTAATACTCTATAGTGCTATTCTTCTGAATTACCGAGTAGCCGTTCTTGGTGAACCCCTCTTTGGCCTTAGCCCATGCCGGCCCTTGAACCAGATTCATGTCCGCGTCCACGGCTAAAGCATAGCATTGGTCCAAAGACCAACCGAGGCTTTCTGCGAATTTCACACACCCACGGAAGGACGCGGAGCGAGAGACACCAAAGTTCACAAATGGCTCACCGCCCACTGCATATGACTTCCCCTGGCCCTTCTCCTTCATCGTCTCAAGAATCACCTCTATAGTGTTATCCGTGGAACCCGTATCGTAAAAATAGAAGGCATCCACTGTTGACAGAAGATGTTGAATACATCGCGCAATAATCCGCGACTCATTCTTAATCATCAACAGGGCAATAATCTTTGGAGCTGTCATGTTGCCAAATTTAATCATATACATCGTCTCTTCTTTATGTTTCATCTGCATCATACATAAAGAATCCATGTTGGATAGCACTATAGGAAATCTTTTCTATGTCCTCCGCTGACTCAAACATGGAACTTGTCTATGTCTCCGCCTTCATGGAAGTCGCCGACCGGCCGGCGCTCAGCTCCGCGGAACTCGAAGGGTATGTAGACCAATTCGCCAAACTCGCATCAACATCAATCCCTATCGTGCTTTACATATGTCCCCTCTACCATGACATCTTCGGCACCAGACTCGCAGCCTATCGCAATGTTGAATGTATCGTCGCCGACATGGGTGAAACATGGACGCGTCGTACATTTCAGGAGACGGCCAACCTCCAGCTTCCCACGGGTCGCAATCCTACAAAAGATAGCCTCGGCTACATCACCCTCCAACATAGCAAAATAGAATGGGTCGCCAATGCACTCTACCACCGACCCGCCGCAACACATGCCGCCTGGGTGGACTTCCGCCTTCCCCATGTCTTTACATCGGCGGAACCCTTGGGCTACTTAAAGCGCTACACAAGACGCAACTTCTCGGCCGATGCTCTCTACATGCCTGGCTGTCATCCCCCACGCCAAACCATTCCCTATAGTTCTCCCCACTGGCGATTCTGCGGCGGATTCTTCCTTGGCTCGCGAGACAGACTCATGGACTTCTGGTCGCTCACCCTCAAGCATCTCCCCTCCTGGCTTGCTCCAGGAGCAGGAGCTGAGTCCACTGCCTCCTGGGAAGTCAACTTCTGGGCATGGCTAGAGGCCAATCACGGCTGGACCCCTACATGGTACGCCGCGGACCACAATGACTCCATCGTCCAAATCAAAGAACCCCCCACCGTCCTCACCGCGCACCCCAAAGCCCACACCAAACAATCCCTACAGTGCATCCCTCTGGAAAACGCCCAGCTCCACCCCATGAATACATCCTATGTTAGACATCGTGGACTCCATATACTCAACACCCGCTACATCAACTATAGGATGTCCCCCAGCGGTACATATGATACATCAGTTCTCCATACATCCAATGTATGTACCATCCTAGACAATTCCTATAATGCATTCCTCAGCCACCCCCTAAGCAATTCCCTAGATATACCCTCACATCCCACCCATATCCACGGCCTGGAAGACATACGACTCTTCGTACACGCCGACAAACTCTACGCCCTCGGCACCCAGCGCCAGTGGAGTCCCTGTGGTCGCAACCGTATGGTCCTTGGCCTCTATGACGCCGCCGGCTCCAAAATACATTCAGCCCTTCTTCTTCACCCTCCCATTGACACCGCCTGTGAAAAGAACTGGATACCGGTCCAGAAACCAGACTCCACCGCCATCCATTTCATCTACAAGTGGCATCCCTATAGTGTAGGCACGGTCAACACCGAGGGAAAACTCCAACTTCACACTATAGAGGATTATGGGTCCGCGCTTCAGGGACTCAAAGGCTCCGCCGTTCCAGTCGCGTGGGGCGGCTCCCTCTGGACCCTCGTCCACCGGTCCGAGGGCATGAAATATACACACTGCTTCGTCCTCCTAGACCCAGAGACGCTCTTGCCGAAGGCAAAGACCCAGGAGTTCATCTTTGAATCCGTGGGCGTGGAATACTGTATTGGATTCACTGTGGAGCAAGATGACGCTGATGCCCTCTTCTGGTATTCGGTACAGGACAGCAGCCCAGCGTGCCTCCGCATACCCATGTCCGTGTTCAGAACGGAACCGATAAGCCAAGGCGCAGGCCAAACCGAAAAACCCATGTAAACCAGAACTACATTCCTATAGTTAAACCCCCAGGAAATGAGTTCTACCGAACATTCTACGACCCGCTGCGCCTGTTGCGATGAGACCGGCCACAGCACCCGCCGCTGCCCTGAGCTGGAGCCACCGCCCCTTGGTTTTGACAAGGGACCCCGTATTCCTGACGACAGTTGCGAAGCAACCCTGGCTCACAGTTTCACTGTGAGCCACGAGGATGGGGAGGATTGTGCCGTGAAAGTCAAGGTACAAGCGAAAGCGCCGAAGGCGCAGGCAATCAACATTTACATTACACCGCTCAAGAATCGCCGCGCAAAAAAGCGCGCTCGTTATATCTAAGCCACTACGCCAAATAATCCCCTACAGTGCAGTCCTTGGGAAATTTCAAGATAAAAATTATCCATTGTATTTTATAGATACGATGGATAATCCGACAAATACAAATGAAATTAGACCACGCGGCGAATCAAATGCAGAAATGGAGAATACTCACCCAATCTATACTGCAATTGAAAATAAGAATCTAGAAGAAGTGGAACGACTCTTACGTGATGAAGGATTAGACCCAAATTTATCATATGATAGTGGTGAAACACCATTTAATTACGCAATTGGATTCAGGAATAATATTGATATGATACAATTAATGATACGATATGGTGCAGACCCAAGAAGAGCTCTTCTTCATGCAGTTAGTGACTTGGAACTAATGAAATATCTAATAAGTCTTGGCGCAGATATACATGCAATTAATACGGATGATAATATTGGTACAATTGGTGATTCTGTATTATTATCGCATGCAACAACGGAAGATATTGAACTCATCCAGTTTTTACTTGATAATGGCGCCGACGTAAATTATGTAAATGAAAGAGCGCGCCCTGGTTTTAAAACATTCTTATCTACATTATTTGATTCATATGTAAGTGATGGTATGTCCTTAGAGGAACAAATTTACGGTTATAAGGCAATTGACCTTGCATTGAAACACGGTGCAAATATTAATCTATTAGAGCCAAAATATAAACAAATGGCAGAAGTATATATTGCATCTCCAAAATGGGCGGGATTTACACAAGACGATTATAGGATGTTCCAAAATATTTTTGGTGAAAGACCTCAAGATTATTCCCAATGTCCCATATGTTTAAAGCACGTGGAACGGTCCGAGGCATGTATGTATATGCGTCATAATTGTACTGAATTGGGAGGTTATTATCATCAAATTTTATATAAATTCTATAAAAATGATAAAGGAAATGTATATTGGTGTACCATCTGCGGTCGTTCTGCATTGGGTCATCGTCATTATGAATTGCCAAAAGATTTTGCATATGAATATGAAACAGTCTATGATGAACGTGGAAGAAGAAAAAAAAGAATGAAATTACCACCATTGGGTCCAGGTCGTGGACGACCTTTTGATATAGATTGTCGCCTTACCAATGGTGGCGGTGGATTTCCTGAAAAATATATTCGGTTTACAACCTATATTACAACCGCAAAACGGCTCAATGACGTGATTGGTATTATGCCTGATGAGGTGGCACGAACACATCTTGTAGAAGAATGTTTTCAGGCACCTCGTATGGATCATTTCCTTGTTTCTCGCGGCGATTTTCCACGAAGAATTGTCCTTCCTCCTGCACCAGCAGCCGCGGCACCACCGCCTGCGCCAAACGTGCGAAAACCAAATGCGAATCGCGACCTTGTCCCACGCCGACTCAATAGTGGATTGAACTCGGTCGGCCTTCTTGAAGATGTTCCTGTCATTGTATTCACACACCGAGACACGGCAACCGGTGCTGTTGTCGCACATGGCGAGGATGAATATATTGGCATAGACTCCTTAGTGGAATTTATACGAACCCAAACACGAAATTTCGCAATGCCGGCATTCGGCTATTGCTATAATTACCCCCAATGCAAGGCTCTCCTTTATCCAGAGGACGTGCGCGAGTTTTTGCCCGCAGATATATACGAGGCATACAAGCTGAAATTCAACGAAAAATTCCGCGGCCAGCGCGGTGGTGCCGACGGACCCTCCTATGTATCACCCTACATACAAGAAGCGACCAATGCGTCATGTGCCCTGCCAGCCCCTGCAACAGGCGGACATAAGACACGCCGCAGAAAGGGGAAAAAGGGGGAAAAAGGGGGAAAGACTCGTGGAAATTAGAACCCCAACCCCAATCCAATAAAATAATCCCTATAGTGCAATCTCCGAGACTACACTATAGAGAATTACCTCCCTTACAACTTCAGCAATTTGATATAGAATGTGGTAATTGCCGCAACCTTCTTTGCCCTATCCTCTTGCGCTGACGCTTGCGCTAGCACATCGTACAAAGATGCAATGTGTTTGCGAACATTCAACTCCGCCTTGATGTAGAATTTGGAAAGAATACCCTTGAACGCATCCTCTAGTTCATCCTCATGGGGCAACACCTCGGCACTAAATAGCCGAACCATAAAATCCTTACGATTATCTCCAGCCTTCTTGAACTTATCAACACACTGAATCAGCAGGCCGGCGTATTCCTCAAACACCAGGCCAGGATTCTTCTTCAGCTCCGCCGCGTGGACGGCCACCTGGAGACCAAAGAGACGGTCCTTAATGCGCGCGTACTTAGGGTCCACATACAGCCGCTCCGCTTCCTGGAAGTGAATATCCGGTTTATGAGCCGCATAATACCAGGGGAACTTCAACTTCATATACAAGAGTCCGCCCGCCGGTTCCGTGAAGGCGAGCATGAATCCCTCCAAATCCTCCACGGACCCCTGTAGTGCTTCCTCCATCTTTTTCACATAATAAGTCTCAATCGCTTCTGCACTACAGGGAATCTCTTCTACTGCCACGGCACTGAGATACATCGCCGACTGGTCATCTGGCAAAGTAATAACCGACCGCTCACCATTATAACACACCGTCGCCAGGTGGGCGACGAAACTGCGGCCATAGTCTACAGTCAAGCCCCAATACGGATGCTCTGGCACGGCCTCAAAGACCACGGAGGCCGTCTCAGTCCAGGCAATTGTATCCATGTAGCCATGGACCCGCCGATAGAAGGCATCAAACGAACCATAGGAGGCCACGACCGCCGCCTTGAACGGCTCCACAACAGTGGACGCCTGGGTAGCAAATAGGCACGACTTAGAACCAATGTAGTAGATGCAGTCCCCAATTTCCTTATAGAACTCCCCTACATCGTGCTTCGCCGCCAGCGTCTTAATATAGTCCCCCTGCACTGTCCCAGCCTTCACCACCGAAACATTCATCAGAGAACCATCCACTTTCGGCAGCACAAAGCACCGATTGTAGCGTACGGCGCCAGGGTCCACACAGGTCGGCGGCTCGGTGAATTCACAGGCGAGGTACTTCTTCAGCGGCTCCACGAATCCATACAGCTCGGCGTGGCTCTGGAACTTCCGCAACTGACTCGTCTCAGGCGTCACAGGCAGCGATACACGGAGGGGCTTGATGACCCCATCGCTACCAGCAATCAAATGTTCACCCCTATAGTGCAGCGTTGAGCCATTTCCATGTTGCTTCCCATCGTAGTAGGACAAGCGGATTACACTATAGGATGGATGCTTGTAGAACTTCAGTCCTTCATCCACTACAATCATGGGGTTCCGCCGCTTGAACTCGGCCAGGCCTGCGGCATTGATTGCCACCGAGGGATACACCTGCTCCCCCACATGTTCCACGCCACGCTCCAGCTTCACGCGCCACGACGCCACGACCAGGTTGTAGAGCTCCTGGAAACAGCTGGAGGCCACGAGCGGCGTCGGTGCCGATTCAGGCTCCTTATAGATTTCCACCGCGGAGCGGTAATAGGCGGTCTCCTGGTCCAGGGGATAGAACGATTGCTCCTCCACCTTGTAGGACCCCTTGCGACCGAGGAGGTGCTGAGGGAAGCCGGTCCAGACATACATATTATCTTCAGGGCCAATAAAATCCCCCAACACCTTCGGATTCAGGGACACACAACTATCCAGAATGACGACATCATACTTCTCCGCCGCATCCAAGACAATATTCCTATAGTGCTCCGCGATTTGGTTCTTGATGTGGGGATATACATGTTTGTAATAGGTGTTTGGCCCAGACTCAAAGTTCACCGTCTTCTCTACGAAATCTTCAAAGGAAACGTCCAGAGGGACGAGCTTCTGCTTCCGCGCCACAATCCAATACGCTTGGTCTCGCTCGGCCACACCGACGGTTAATCCTGCCGCTGTCAATGCCTCCGTAAACCGACCGGCCATAGTGCTCTTTCCACAACCAGGTGCGCCGTGCATGACGAGAAACATGTTTCCAGGGCCGACAGGTGGACTCATCGGTTTGCCCTGGAGTATATATTGAACGGTTGAACTTTCAATATGTTTCACCTTATCCATGTCCAGGTGGATGTCAGGACGCCATGCCCCCAGCCGGTCGCCATAGACCAAACACCTATAGTATGAACCATAGAGTTTCCGTTGCTTTTCACTATAGGATGCAATCATTGTTTGGAGTGTGGCGAAGCAAATGTGATGCCGTTCCTCTGGCGTGTGCGTGCATACACACATGTGCTGGTCTATCAGGAAGAGGAGAACTTGGCGCAAGTCCGCATCCAGGTCGGCAAACAGCCCCTCGGCCAGGTGAACGCCAATCTGGCCGTGCATGTAGGTCTTGCCAGAGCGTGTCTCCGTGAAAGGCTTGCCGATGTCATGGAGAAAGCCGAGGAGAAAGGCGGTCTTGGGACTCACGCCATAGACCTGCGCGTAGTGCGAGCAAATGAGACCACAACATAGGGCATGCCATCCATACGGCTCGTGGTGGTAGTTGAGGTGTGCCTTATTGACATGGCCGAGGGTCTCGAGGAACTTCTGTTTGACATAGGGTCCAGGGAGTCGGTCCAGGACGGATTCCTGAATGGCTCGTTCCCAACCAACATAGGAGTTCGTACATCCAAGAAGTTGAAGATGTGATTCTACCGACGGAATCAACATCCCATGTTCGGTCGGCGTGTCCGCCGAAAAGAATCGTCGAAAGATTTCAGTTTCCATGTCGGTCTCGGCAGCGCAGGGTATGTTTAACATCCCATGTTGCCGCTTTATGTTTCAATTTTATTTTCTCCGTGAAATTGAAACATAGTAAATGATACCCTATAGTGCTTTCCCCTAACCTATACTATAGGGATTACTCCTCCCCATCTTCCCCCTCATCCCCCAACCACCGTCGCACATAGACTCCCTCAGGGTCCAGTCGCTCAGCAATACGCTCTGGGTCGTGCCGACGGAACGGCGCCTGGCTGAAGGGCAGCACGCTGGCGACCCAGCACCAATTGAGCATGTTCTGGGTAAAGTCGTAGTCCAGGAGTCGCTCGGCAAAGTAGCGCTCGCCATGGCGCCACCAGATGCCCTTGTCCTTAATCAGCCACGAGGCAACCACGAGTCGTGCGCGGTTATGCATGAAACCGGTTTCGTTCATTTGCCGCATGCCCGCATCCACGAGTGGTACACCAGTCTTGCCCTCGGTCCACGCTTTAAGCACCCGCACCTTCTCGGCACTTAAAGACTCGTAGCGAGCGCCGGTCTGGAAATCATAGGCGCTCACTCCATACAAGCTCTCAAACGCCGCCATAACATGTCCGTAGAAATCACGCCAGTAAAGTTGCCTGATAAATGCATCCATATGTTTACCACCAACCGTATGTGCCTTCAAATAGACTTCACGAATACTCACTGTTCCGTAATGGTTATGTACGGACAAACCGGATGTCTTTTCTGGCAACATGTCATGTATGTCGGCATAGTTGCGCGGCAGATGGGCCAAGAGCCGAAGCCCTTCCACGCGTCCTCCCTTGTAGGCCCTTGCCTCCGCCCCTTCCAAAAAATCTTTCCCCATTTTTGCCACGGCCTGGTCCAAGCTTACACTATAGGAATTGCGGATGGGCTGTGATACAAAGGGTCCTCGCACCGCCGCTCGTGGCCGGTCCACTGCTTTCCCTTTTGCAAATTCATAAAACGGCGTGAACTTCTGGAACGGCTTGCCGCTCTTATTCAGGACGGAGCCAGGGGCATGAAGATAGATATCGTCCACGGGCTGGAAATGTATACCCGCCCCAGAACACCAATTTCCTATAGTGCTTTCCCTGGCCAACGCATACGGTGTGTAATCCGCGCACGTAAAAATCGCCCCCACATCCACTTCCTTGGCAATCCCCTTCAGTACATCAAGAGTATCTCCATAATAAAAACCGAGGCGTCCACTATAGGAATCGGCCAATTCGGCGAGTCCTTGAATCATACATGCCACGCTTTTCGGCGACCGAATAGGAGCCCGTCCACCGACCTGCGCCGGTGTAAAAATAAAGACGGGCGCGACCCGCGCCCCATGCTCCTTCGCCCAGGCCGCCGCCGCCTCCAGGCCACGATTATCAGGACGACGGAGGTCGCGATTATGTATGTAAATGACAATAGACATGACAGAAGTCAATCTCTATAGTGTAGCTCCTATTATTTAGTCCATGGAACTAACACGTCCGCCGACATCAAGAGCCGCTCTGGGAAGCGGGTAGCCGGTCCACAAACCCGCCTGGTCCGATGTAAACTGGAGACGAAGACCGAGACGTTCACGAAAGAACCGGCGCAGGATACGAATCGCGTCAAACATCGGATGCGAACGATAGATGGCACCCAGGTCCTCTAGAGTCGTGCCCTGCGGGACACTGAGTCCGAAGACAAACATATAGGGATACGCAACAGGAATTCGTTCATAAGAACCCTCTGGGAGAAGCTCCGGTCCAATCAACTGCACCGACATGGGCTCAAACATGGGGTCATAATCCTTAAGGACTGCATTCAGGTAGAATACCGAACGCTGGACAATTTCCTCGGGCAAAGCCCAGCCCTCGGTATACATACGGTCCATGACATAGGCACTTTCCCGCGGGTTGAGCTTGAAGCCGTACATAGATACAATATCCACCATTTTTGCACTATAGGGATTGGGGCATGGACTGATGCACGGAACGAACTAGTACCACAACATGCCGTCCACCCGCGACTTCAATTTTTTCGGACACGTAGTAGAATAGGAATTCCTATAATGCAAGGTTTATTCGGATTCGGACAAAATGCATATGGCGCACCGGCAGCCCCTAGTGCCTTCAATATGGGCGGTCTTTTCAGTGGCTTCGGCTTTGGCTCAGGGGCAAACAGCGGCTACAACTCTGGCTCCGCGGGCGGCTTTAACTGGAAATACTTTCTGATTGGCCTCGTTGCCGCGGCCTTTGTTGCTGTCCTTCTCTATTTTGTTGTGGAACGTGCAGATACACGGCCCGTTGTTGCTGGGTTCGCGGACTTAGGCTTAGGCGCTAACGCTGATGCATACACGGACGTGGGCGATATGGATAAGCCGGCGGAAATTGCCAAGGAACATCCCATGAAACCAGCCCCAGCCGTTCCCTCAGAGGAGCATTTCTTAGAAAAAATGGGGTTCCAAGGCGGTACCCTAGCAGATACCCCCCTCGTCGGCTCCACTCTCTATAGTGCTTACGCTGGCCGTGTATCAGGGCAAACCGATGCCCTCCTGGAACTCCAGCAACTGGAGGCCAAACTCGCCGCCTTCACCGCCGACCTCACCAGCCCTGAGAAACAAATCAATGCCTCCAAACTCGTCCAGTACAACACCTACCAGGACATACGCCCTCTTGGCGACTGGACCGCGCAATGCTTCTCTAAAAATGTTCCCGAGCGCGACATAACATTACAAATGGAGCGCTGGTTCTTATCTGGTAAGAAGACTCTTGCCGACCTCAATAAGGCCGCCGGCCAGGCCGAGGACACCAATGTCTCCACTTTGGCCTCCATGATTGACAAGGTGAAGACCGTAGCCCTCGTCAATTGTGTTGCCACAGCCCACGCCGATATTGATGCCCTGGGCGGCCCTCGTGACCCCACCCCCTACGCCGGTTCCGCCAAGACCGACACCAGCTCCCAATTTACTCCATTGTAAACAACAAGTAAACTAATCCCTATAGTGCATTCCATAAGAAAACACTATAGGTATAACTCCTTTATTTTCTATTGTCTAACAAAAATAAAAAATTGAACCACCATTTTTACGTGGAATTATGTATCTAACTATATATCCTATACTGTATATTCTATATCCGTTCATGACAAAAAATGAAAGATATTGAAATTACTATTAAATATACTTCCTATGATTCATGCATCTATTCCGATGACAGGTTATTTTACCCAAAATACGATGAGGATGATGATGTTATTCAACGAAGATTTTATGCTGGAAAAAAAACTATCGGTGCCTGTATGCAATATTCTAAAGAGAATGATGTTATGGTAGAAATGACAAATTATAAAAAAAACGGCCATGTTAAAAACACTTCTAGAGTATGGGAAAGTAATGGAATTAATGAAGAGATTATACATTATAAGAATAATAAGAAACAAGGAAAAGAAATTCGCAGATATCATAAGGATATCCTTGATTCACTAACACATTATAAAAACGACAATCGTCATGGACTCTATCATTCTTGGAGTTCAAAGGGAGTTCCTTATGAGAGAATGATTTATCATCTTGATTCTTTGCGTAAATTTAAGGATTATGATGATAATGGTAATATGATTATGGAGTATGGTTATGATGAGGATGACGAGGATGAGGACGAGGACGAGGATGAGGATGAGGATTAAGCATTATACGAATATATCCCTCACATTCCTATAGTGCATCCCTCTGGAACAAAAAATTGAGCCCGCCCTTTTTCTATAATTTCATCAACATCATCCATTCCATTCTACGCCCCACAAAATGACCGACATTCCTGTGGAAATTACCACACAATCGCATTGTAAAACAATAGCCTTTATCAAAGATGGCGAATACTATTGTTTAATTGGAAATAGATACTATTATACTTCTTATAAGAAAATGATGTATCATATGGTTCAATATGCTGAAAAGAAAGAAGATTCTGAAACAGATAATGTACAATTATCTTCATACTGGTGGACGGAAAATGGAATATACGCGAAGATAACAAAATATAAGAATAACCTTCGTTGTGGTAAAAAAATTTGCTACAATGAGAGAGACCAAATCACATACGCTATTGCGATGGAGTAGAACATACCCACCCCCCTAGGAGTAAATCAAATAAACCCTATAGTGTATCCCCCTGGGACAAAAATTGAACCGTCCCTTTTTTCCATTCTTATATCAACTCACCACAACGCACACCACAACGCACACCAAAAATGACCGACATTGAAGTAGAAATTGATTCAAGCCATCTTTGTAAACTGATGTATTCTATTAAAGATGGAAAACAATATTCTGAAATTGGAGTTCAACAGTGGTATGATGCAGGCGACGGCACTATTTGTCATATGGTAGGACATAAAGAAAAAAAAGTAAATGATTACTGCGCGCATTCCTTATATGAATATCGTTGGTTTGAAACTGGAACGCTTCAATCCGTCCAAAAATATAAGAACGGTGGTTGTTATGGAAAAAAATTTGTATATTATGACTCGGATACAATTGAACGAATGACTTCATACATTATTCCAAAGGGTATGGAATTTTATTCAAAAACGATAGAACAAGGCTGGCATCCCAATGGGACAATTGAATATAGAATCACGACCGATTCCACAAAACATTGCCATGGAGAAGGTCCGATTGTAGAAAAGAAGGAAACATGGGACGAAGATGGAAACTTTTGCGGCGAAACATACCGAGAATATTATATG
>JACCDO010220713.1_pt1 | contig 12366 bp, 6 predicted proteins | sample 7446101 | NCBI WGS metagenome assembly JACCDO01 (sample SAMN15323440, study PRJNA562643) | freshwater metagenome | isolation source: river surface water | place: USA:Blue River Watershed | collected 2017-08-16 | reverse complement strand
CCATTCCTCAGCTGCATGCCAACGAACAAGCGCTGCTCATCACTCGAGCATGTATCTAATATAGTCTCCAGCAAGAAAAGCACACGGCGCAACGTATCAGTGCAATCAATGAGCATAGATCTTGTCTCTTGATATTTTGACTCGGAATGTCTGGTAACTACTAGCTCCATGTATGACGAGAAGGCATCGCATGACGAAAACAAAATGGAACCGATGTTCGCAGGCTCATTACTATCACTCGTCAGCATTGCCGCATCCGAATAGTCGTCATCAGGGCACTTACGCTTCTTTGAATCTGGATAGAAAAGGGAGCAGTCCATATAGCGACACTTAATGACCCAAGAAATGGAGTCGACGATATTGGCAAACTCCTGTATTACCCCCGCGCTATTCCGCATTACTTCCTCCGCATTGCCAATTCTGCCACTTACATTGCTGGCAGCACCAGTACAAATAGATTGTATGTGTGCAAGCCTTAGCGCAAGACAAGATTGTAGCTGAACATCAAAGCTCTGCCTTCTTATAAACTCTCGAATATCCACACTGTCTGTACCAGCGCGTAAATCACTTTTACCGCATGCGAACCGGTAGTAAATAGGAACAAAAGAACTAAAACAGTGCATGCATGATCGCCTGAACTGCATATCGTTGCATAAGATGTTCCCCCATATCCACGTGAGCAACTGCAACAGCGAGTGAGGAAACTCCTCGTTAATATTAGCTTGCAACCCATTATCGAGACCGATAACAGAAGTGATGTCAACAGAGTTATTATAAGCCTCTACAATAGCATTGGCAATGACTTTCGTAAAATTATTAATTGCTTTCGTAATGATTTGGTATGAACTGCTAGGGAGTGCCATTGTGGCAGTACCGATAGGCTCCGCTCGATCTAAATGCAGCGACTGCAGTAACGTGTACAGTAAACTAATCATTTTTCTCTCAATTTTATGGAATCGTTGGCATATTTTGCTAAGCACCATGGCTGCTCCAACACGACTTCTCTCCACGTTTTGTTTCAACAAAGTTTGCAATTTAATTATAACCGCAGAAGCAAATTGTGAAAATCCCAAGACCGACTCGTTGGACTCCCCCCTTTTTATAGAGTATGTAAAGAACAACTCCAAACATTTCACGCATTGATCGCGTAGCTTGTCATTCACATAAGCAGTGCACAGTCCATCAATAAGCGCATTTAACAACTCATTAATCTCATCGTCGTGCACTTGATTGGGCCCCGCAAACCATCGTACAATTTGAAACAATAACGGCTCTATTATCTCCACGCACGAGGGATTAGTACTGACAGATTGCATAATTAGTACAGGAAACAATGAGTGATAGAACTCGCAGTAGTCCGACTTATTGCGGCTAGGACTGGTTGCGGCATTGCCTAGCATGATAAGCGTTATTGCATGCAGTATCTCACACGCAATCAGCTTCGTCTGATACTCCTCTTTCGCTCCATTGCCACCATCAGAGTAAGATATGGGCGATTTGCACACTTCTAATACTCGCCGATAGATCTTCACGAGAGGCAAGGCAATGCTATCGCTGTGGAATGGAAGTCGAAGCAGCAAAGACTTGTCACTGAATGGTGCGTCACCAATATTCATGCTGTCAAAACCGGTCAGTTTTGCGGCCACCATCGCCTGATTAAAGTTACCTAACCGACCCATAAAGCGCAGTATCTGCTTCTCCACACTATCTGCGTTTGCATTGAGAGAGGAGAGAGACGTACTATCGTTTGGCTTTGCTTTCTTAAACTGATTGCGATAGTCTTTAACATTTTTGATAGCTTCGACTACGCCAGTCGCAGCATTTTGACGGTTGCATCCCAGTTCTGTCTTGAAGTGACGCTCTAGAAGCGGGAGAATCGTGTCAATTTTGGCCATTAATACTATTTGATCTTCGTCGCTTTGTAAGTATTTGTGTAAGTTTGATACGGATTGATCGAGAGCAACACCCGTTTCCAATGAGTGTATTATGCTCGTCATAACTGTTGCAGTAGGTGCAATATACGATGGCATGCTCAAAATCATCAGCAATATGCCATGCAATATATCACCAGAGTGATCGACAAGTGACTGCTGCAACTCTGAGATAAAGGATTGTGTTAACAGGACAATATCCGTGGTTACCAGAGTCACATCCAATGCATTATTAAATGGAATAGAAAACAAAACTCTTATAAGATGGTATAGCGGCGCAATCAACGGATACTTCTTGGACTTACTCACCAAAGACGGCACCAACAACTTGTACCAACTGGCTATACGCATTCTTACCACCGCTACAGTGCTCTTTAATGTGGTAAGATGGATCAATTTCTCCATGAATTCTGCAATATTTATCAATATGTCTTGGTCGTACAGATTGCTGGGTGTAATAGTCATGAAGTTGTAGCTGTTGGACCCCTCTTCAGTCTCTGATTCTACAGAAATTTCTGCTTTGTAGGAAAGTGTTAGCTTTTCCAGGACTTCCAGTAGATGTGACATTAATCGATCATAACACTTGGTGGATACGTTATCATGATATACGAAGTCCCCGCCGTACACCGACAGTTGTAATCGTGTAAACTTGTCTTTGGGGAACAATATCTCGTACCATAATGTGATGTACGTGTCCACTTGGGTATTCAGAAGTAAATTTTCATCAAATTGAACTTTATCTACGGCGCTGTCACCCGTTTCAATGACGTCGGCTTCCTCTTTACTGTCTTCGTCAGTGCCGTATAACTGTCTAGTATACTTCTCCCACGCATCCAAATCTCGATTTAAAGTCTGCCTAAACAACACCAGAATCAGCGCATCTAAGTAATCCAGAAGCAACAACGACGATCGTCGCGAGAGCCCGTTTAGCAGAAGTACCAAAGACCTGATAACAACAGGGACGAACCTAGCAACTCCAATATTCTTTTCTAAATGCGGATATCCGGTAAGTATCTCTTCGCTCTCTTTCTTTAAATACTCCTTCAAATCGTCGGTGATTATGTCCGGCGTTTTCGACGCATTCAATACGGCACAGATAGTTTGGAACAGGAGGATCTTGTTGCGGAACGTATTCATAGCGAAAGCGGCATAGCGACCATCGGCCATCTCTGTGTTAATTGAGACTACAGTGGTGCTGAAACGGACGTTATACTTTGCGGCATACAGCAGCGCCTGTAATAGTGTCGCGGTACGAAATTGATATTTTTCTAGTCCTACTTTATACACATCTTCCATCAACGAAATACACGGGGAAATTGCTGTTAATCCCGTAATTGCCAAAGAAAATTCTCGTGTACTTGAGCTGTGGCTAGATAGACTGGCTAGATATAACGCACATAATTTGTCAATCGTACCCACTACGTTACTATCAAGAACGTCACTTTGAGTTGGGACATGCGTCTCATCCGTTCTAATACAGAGAACCAATTCATTTAAAAATGCCGTCAATGCATCTTCCGAGTGCTTATCGATCTTTACTTTCTCACATTTATAACATTTTACTAGAATCTCGTAGCTTACTTGAGAGTATCGGGTTATCTCCTTGTGCATCAGGGTAGTGTGGTGGCTTATGAGACGTAATGCTTTCGCCGCCAACGTGTAACGAAAGACATCTTCTTGTTGTGCAGATGATACACACTTCAATAACATTTCCCATAGTTCATTGGACTTAATATGTTCAAATACTTCGGTATTGAAGTAGGACAGACATCTATCCACACATGACAACGCAGCAGACGCAATTGCAAATTCTGGTTTCTTCTCATCAAAAGAATTCTTTAACAAATAAACAGACTCTCTTGTAATCGTAATTATATTATCCGTGGTTTCAGAGGCGGTACTAAAGCAATGAACAAGATGCCCTAATGAAGAAAGGATTATACTTTTCAATCCTTTAGATATTTTTGACTTACCAAATTGTAATATTTGTAATAGCAGCGAATATACCTCATCTAACTTGATACTTTCGCTTGTAAATACATCTACTAAGCGGTCTTTATCTATGCATTTATAAATACGAAGTAAATTTTTGACTGGTATTAATGCTGCACTTCTTAGCTCATTTGCGTTCTCCTTTTTTACCACTTCTATCATTACTTGTAATATATGCGATCCATAGGATGTAAATAAACCGACCACCGCTACACCTGAACTGTTTCCATTGCTATACACAAGCTGTAGCTTTAGTTTCTTAAGATACAGTGCAATAAACTTGCATAGGTCGATTCTACTCCTTACAACTTCCTTGTCATCGCTGAATGTAGTTCTTCTAAAGTACGAAATGAGGGAGACCTCATGCAAATTAGTAGAGAATAATCTACTAGCAAACAAAACTTCTTCAGTCGCAGCATAATTCTTGAGTGAAACCCCGCTTATATTGGCAACTATTGGCACCGGATCGAGCTCTGCGCTTACGACGGACTCGTTCAAGTCCAGTAGCAGCTTGTCCAAGATCTCCATGACTGGGAGAGTCGTTAGTGCCGAGTTGCTACCGCTGATCGCCTTTCGCACAATCAACGCGGAGCCGCATTGCAAATTACGTACGGTACCTTATATTTTGAAATTTCAGCGAGTCGATCCATCTAGGCCGCCGGCACTTTACTGTTCCAAGAAACAATCTTCACAGTCCTGATTCTGATGTGTCGCGGTGGTGGCGAGCGAGTAAATTATGAGAGGAAACGAGTAGCAAGGCAGAAAGTGAATAATTAATTCTTCACTTATTTTGCCGGTATGAATTCACTAGGCCTGAGAGATGAATAGCATCTGACGACTCTAACTATGGTAGCGCCAATAAAATCACATAGCCGTTAAGAAAGGATGATTATCATTTTATTTAATAGGAAATAATCAAAAATAGATACCGTACCGGTTAATCTTAGTCAGACCGACATGATGATTCATCACATCAAGTCGTCACATATTTAAAAGTACTATTTACAGCTTAATTTGGACGAGCTGGTGACCGGCTTCGATCATCACAACTCCTAGCTCTGGGTGGAGTCACGGCTGTATGTCGCCGCCAGTAAGAGGCTGGATTAGTGTATTGTTGCTGTGCTTCACCTTGCACTTGAGTATAGTGAATTCCTTCATAGAAACAGCTATTTTGCAGAGTATTCGGCATGGTGATAAGATATGTAACAATGCTGACCACATCATGCGATATAAATACCGTTTAATGATGAATGACAAAGAGAAAAAGGATATTGGTTCTATGTCAATCGAAGAATTGGTAAATTTGGCTGACAATGAAATGGAATTAAAGCTTTTGAACAACCAAGAGGAGCTTGATCAGAAGAAACGGGAAATAATTCAAAAGAAAAAAGATAAATTATATGAAAAATATTGGGAACAGAAAAGTAAAAGTACCAGCACTAATAGTGAGTTCGCTACTTTCAATCAGTATTATGGAATCATGGCACCCAATGGTACTTACAACAGAGACAACAACGACAATAGCAATTTGAATTATAATATTGAACCGCTAACGCCAAGACAAAATATGATTGCTAGTGCTGGTGCAATAGCTGTAGTGAGTGCTGGATTCCTTGCGAAATTTATACTCCCAACCTCTGTTTCACCTAGAATGTCTACTAGAATGGTAAAAGTTGAGTATCCCATCGAAAAGTTGTTTTCGGAGACCAAGAAAGTAGTGCTTAATAAAGAAATATTAGGGACTTTGCCTGGATTAAATAGGAATAAACTCTCATCGCTTCGATTATTCCGTGGGAGATTACCAGCATTTTCTACTGACAAAGTGAATGTAATCGTCTACTGGAATCCGACTGACAAGCTATCAACGGCCACCGTTAATCGCATAGGTTAGCTTTTTTACAGCACAATCACTCATATTATTTCATTCCTTACTTGATTAATACATAGAAATGTTCACTAAAGAGTATACTAATAATTACAATTTCATCACAATCGTCAGCAGCGATATGGTCGATTCGATTCATTCCGATACAGTTCCAAGCAACGTTCTTGTTGACAGTGTCGACCAAAGTATCATGCTCACATTAGGCATCAACATCTTACCAACTGTTATGGTTTGTACCAGTATTGATAACACATTAAGGGTGATTTTCAGCACCGAAGGTGGTAACACGTGTAATGACGTCACTGGAAGATGCTTAGCTGCAGTTGCAACTGTATTAAGTAGCTCCACAGAGGACGCTCCTACCTATGCAGAGCTACAGCGGACTTGGAACTCAATCAAATAATAAATATATTACAGATTATATAATTGTATACTAATTAATGGCCTTTGTATAGTTCTAAGATTTTTCTTTTCTATTCTCTAAATACATGCTTAGCGTCATTGTACCGGCGGAGACGATTCCTAGACTGTACATAAGAGTCATAATACCACTCCATTGATTTAATTTCGCATATATCATACCATAGTAAGAGAATACAGCAGCTGCTAAGAAACCGAAACCGTCATAAATGTTAGTGAGTAATGCAGCATGATCTTTGCCACCTAAGCTAAGAGCTAGTTTGCCAGGTGGCACATAAAATGGAAGACTCCATCCCAGACCCCACATGAATAACGAAGCAACAACCAAGTTCAATGGAAGGATAATAGTCCCCTTGACCTGCAAATACAGCAACCAACTAAAGAAAAAGCCAAATGAGTTGAATAATGCAATTACTTTAAGCTGCATTAACTTAGTTAATTTTTCGTATATTTTTGACCCTCCGACACTGGAAATGAGACTACCTAAGGCAAATGAACCGGCGTATATGCTTGCATCCTTCATTGCGATACCTTGAGTTGAAACTAAAAACATTGGAATGAATAAAATGATTTGACCCACTGTCATGAGTACTGTTTTTGCTGTAAGCATTAACCAAAATGAAGGAATTGCACTGACACGCTTCAAAACTTGAGGTATAGTCTCCTTTTGCTCTTTTCTTACTGTTTGTACTGATATCTTCTTGGCGTTGGCAATATTTTCCCCACTCATTTTTCCATTACTACTTTTCTCTAAAAGTAATGACAATAAAAATATTACACCTTGAATGACAGCGGCAGACTTGTAAACCATACGCCAATCACCATTCTTACCAAGTACAAAACCAAAAAATATTGTAGACAACATTGAACCTAACCTACTAGATGCCGCAACCAATCCCAACTGTTCCGACCATTCTCTTTCTTGATATTTTTCTCTTACTACTTTGCTAACTGCTCCCCAAGCTGATGAATACGCAAAGCATATTAATATCCACTGTAATGCAAAAACCTTCATAGATCCACTGAATGAACATCCAAAAAGTGCCACTGTTATAAACAACATAGATGCTTTCAAGATATTTATCCCTCCATAGTGATCGGTAGGTGGTCCTAACAGTATTTTACCAAGAAATACAACAAATGTTCCAAGTGATACTAGCCCTGGCATACCAAATGAAGATGTCATTAATTTCTTATCAATTGACAACGAAGGTAAACATGTAGATAAAGGCATAACACTTACAATAATAGACATGTATGTAAGACACAGCATGAGCGATGTGCTTTTATCTGATGGTCCAGCAATGGATGACGTGTCAGCTGTTATTGGTGCATCTACTATATTTGCCGAATGTAAAACGGTACGGTGTCGCTGCAATGTCGCGAGTTTCTTGTTGGACAGAGCAAAGCCATCTCCTGGCCACGGCAGTAGCACCAGCAGCAGAAATAACGCTGGGATGACCATATTTTTGATGCTTTTTGATGATGTGAAAATCTCAACAGAATTTTTTTTTCGTTTCCTGGTTTTCTTGATTTAATAAGTCTAGGGATAAGCGAAACTATAATTCGATTCGAGGCATAATCTACTAGACTCGTGGATATTTCCCTGCTCTTTCGGTTGCTTCACTTTATCGGTGATTATAAATTGAAAGAGATATATTTATAGTAAGAAATATACACGACAAAATCATCGCTTCTTACTTTTCCTATCCCAGCATGGCTCTTATCACTCACTAACTCACCACTCACGCATCCCTGATCTCTCTGATAACTAGTCTTAGCTGATAACCCTATCAGGTCCTTTTCATTTTGCTTACGTCTTGAAGCAGATCAAAGAAAAAAGTATATCCTTCGCTGCAAAATGTTCCGTTTCGCCGTCCTTCTAATCACCTTGGTAAGTGTCCATACACACAACGTACTGCATCTCTATCCTGCTCGAAGCGATAGCATGCAGTGCCGACTTCTGCTGGAACACGTTATGTCGTAAGCAGAATGTCACATGCTTGTTGCATGCTTGAACTTTGATCAGGATAAGTTTGTGCGGATAATATTACTATATTTACTTGATATAATGATTGGCTACATGCGAAATATGTGAAATATGCATTTATTAGATGATACCATCTCTAACTATAAATTTTTCTAATAAGGTCGCTGTATCAGCATGGGCTCCATCCCTAAGATTTGGTAATAAATTAGCTGCTGGTGTAATTGCTGGTGCCATGGCTGTTGCTCCAGCTGCATTCGCTGCTGATATCGAGGCAGGTGCTCAAGTATTCGCAGGTAACTGTGCTGCATGCCATGCTGGTGGTAACAATGTTATACAAAACGAGAAAACATTACGTAAGGAAGCACTTGAACAATATTTAGAAGGTGGTTTCAAGGAATCATCTGTTATTTACCAAGTAACTAACGGAAAGAATGCTATGCCTGCATTCGGTGGAAGACTTGATGAATCTGATATCCAGAATGTAGCTGCATATGTAGTAGATCAAGCCAATGGTAACAAATGGGATTAAGCAAAATATTATAATTTATTTCAAATAGTCTCGTTAGCCTGTGTAAATTAATTATAGTATAATCTTGTCAAAATATATTAATTTTATATCCTACAACTTATCAGTTAAAATATTTTTTAATTCATTAAGTACTAGTATACTAGTCTGTAATGACATTCCATCAATTTGTAGATCATTTTCACCACTAATTCCATCTCTTGCACCAGCATCAACTAATCTTTTACAAATATTTGTTTCAATATGATCATTAGGAACAAATAAGTCAATAATTTCTTGTGTCTTGAGATTACTATCTTTGTGATCCTTCAGTGCCAAGGTAAGTATAGCTACTGCTAATGCATAGCCTCCCCAATTGGACACTGAAGACACAATTAAGTAATCAGTTGGCACAATACAAGCAATATTTGCAGCATTTGGTATGTTACTTGTAAGTATTTTATCAATAATTTTACCCATACCTACCTCATTACCCCCATCTCCGATGCCAATGCTAATGATTTTCTTATTATTTTGCTGACTATATAATAAAATATCATCTAATGGTGCTACCAAGTGTGTCATATCTCTGCCACGCATAGTGCGATAGGAACCATCCTGACATGGCCCAGTTCTTTCAATGGATATTATTAAATCAATTGAATCGGCCAAAGCATATAACTGTTTAGTATCATTTTCATCAAATTGTGCACCACCAGGAAATGATTGTAATGTAAAATTACCTCTATATTGTTCAGATAATGTTGAGGCTGCTGCAGCTGCTAATATACACTCTTCATTACATTCATCTGTAATTAAAATAACTTGTTTATTACAAGCAAGTAATGCCCTAGCCATCGCTAATGCTCCTAATGGACCATCTGTTTCTGTTGGTGGATCATAATCTAACATACAAGGAAATCCTGTAATTATAGCTATAACTTCAATTGAATCATTCATAATAGATTTTGCTGCTCTGTACAATTCCCCACGTGGCAGCAATATTTCTTTAATACCTCGTTTACCTTCATCGCGCTGAATTCGTTCTTCTAATCTATCTATTATTTCCATTTCTTGTGTTTGATCTAGCTTTTTAAATTTTTTCTTCTTAGCATTATTATAGTAAACATTGTGCAGATATCTGATTGTAACAGCAGTTACCACTACCGTCGCAACAATCGGTAACCATTTTCGCAGCCGCGACACTTGGAAGTAAGATGACAACTGCTCGCTCATTACAATTGCACTACCAATTGACAATCGCAAGTTGATTCGCAACCCACAATGGGTCCCGGTGTCCCACATTCAACTTTGAATACCGGTGAGAATCTTTTTTCAAAACATCCCCGTCCTTCAAAAAGTTAAATTTGAATGTGTAGCGAGAAGAAGGCTGGTTGCGATTATTCAAGACTGTGGGAACTTTCAGAGTAGTCGCCAAGTACTTGGTCTCGGTTTTGGTCTTGATAAATAGTGAATCGCACGTTGGAAGTTGAAAAGAAGCACTCACACAAGCGAAATTGCTATGATTCAACGAAACTACATCTTTAAAACTGGAATATGGTACACTACTAGAGTAACTGTAGGCTATAGTCTGTAGCTTGTACCGGTACCGGTTTACCGGTCACTCGGAATTCCAGTACCCCCAGTACCCAGGTACCTCAGTTATCTATCTCTGTGACAGTTTGAAGAGCCTCCATGCGACCCCTACCGCGCTGAGGGTATCGCAGCCGTGACGGATGATGCGCTTGCAAGAGCTCTTGTTCGTGGTGGCGCTCTTGCTGCTTCTGCGTTGCAGCGCCTCTAACGGCGGCAAGAGAGCGCCACTTGCACCCACTCCGGCAACAGTATCGTCGGTAGAAGAGCGAGTACGAACTAGACCAATATTTGTCGGGGCTTTGGGAGACTCTCTCGACACGTCCAAGAGTAATGGTCTCAACTCGCTAGTTCCAGAGGAATATGTGGATAGTTATTTGAGTCTCACATCGCGCTATTCTACAGTGATCAAAAGTAACTCTGATGCTGCAACGGTGCTGAAAGAAGTGTCTCTCGCGATGAAGGCACAGTATTTAGATGGTTTAGTAAATGATATTAGAGATGACCGAGCAGATTATAAAATCGCACTTGACTACATGTTGTCGTTACCAGACGATGCGCAATTATCGGTAGAAATGATCCTTGATATTCACAAGATTGTCTGTAGAAATGATAGTCATGCATTGCCTGGTCTATTCAGAAATAGTAGTTTTGGATTCGGTCAGAAAGTTGCTCGATATGTATTCCTACAACCTGAAGAGATCCCAGGAGCCATGAATAAATTTGTGGACCAAGTAAATAACGAGTTGCTCACCACTGATAACATCGATATTTGGGGTAAACTAGCTTGGCTCCATTACAGGATTGTATACATCCATCCATTTAATGACGGGAATGGACGTATGTCTTCGATACTAGTGAACTGGTTACTGTTGAAGGTCCATAAGTCTCCTCTCCCAGTTAATTTGTACGAGTCCGATCAAGTACTGCACCTAAAATATCTCTCGCTGAATTATATTGATGCGAGATTGCTGTCTAAACTATACTTGCAACGGATAGTGAACAATTATAAGAATTTGTTCATTGCGTATCGCGCCTCCCTTGTGAGCAGAGGCTACGAGGACACCGAAGAAACTAGTTATGAGATACATGAAGATTCATACGGCGAAATGGAGGAGTCTTATGACTATGCGGAGTTTATTGGCACCGCAAACAATTTTATTCATACCGCAAGTGGTGTACCAAAATTTGTGTCATCGTTTTTAACTACTGGAGGCTACCGTCCGTATACCGTTGCACCAACGTTTATTCCCATATATACCCCAGTATATACCCCAGTATATACCCCAGTGTATACCCCAGTATATACTCCAACAGAGATCCCTACAGAAACTCCAACTGATATCCCAACACTCGATCCTACAGAAGTCCCAACATCTATTCCCAGGTTTCTTTTAAAATATATCTCCATTCTTAGCGAATTTTATCTTACATAATTTTTCAGCTCTATTCCTACAGCAAAACCAACCGTAAAACCGACTTTGATTCCGAGGTAATATAAATTATAAATTTCTTTTAATTTAGTTTTATCCTTATCATTTTGATTAAAAAGTGTGATACCCACTGCTATGCCAACTGCTATCCCAACGGCAATACCCTCTGCTATACCGACAGCTATTCCAACTGCTATACCAACGGCAATACCGACTGCTATACCAACCGCAGTACCCACTGCAGTACCCACTGCTATCCCTACTACTATACCGACAGCTATTCCAACTGCAGTACCCACTGCTATACCAACTGCTATACCAACTGCAGTACCCACTGTTATACCCACTGCAGTACCCACTGCTATACCCACTGCAGTACCCACTGAAATACCCACTGCAATACCCACTACAGTACCAACTGCTATACCCACTGCAGTGCCCACTGCTATACCCACTGCAGTACCCACTGCAGTACCCACTGCTATACCCACTGCTATACCAACTGCAGTGCCCACTACCATTCCAACGGAAGTACCCACTGCAATACCCACTGCAATACCCACAGCAATACCCACTGCAGTGCCCACTACCATTCCAACGGAAGTACCCACTGCAAT
>JACCDO011210822.1_pt1 | contig 12367 bp, 10 predicted proteins | sample 7446101 | NCBI WGS metagenome assembly JACCDO01 (sample SAMN15323440, study PRJNA562643) | freshwater metagenome | isolation source: river surface water | place: USA:Blue River Watershed | collected 2017-08-16 | reverse complement strand
TGTATCGACAGGCGGCGGCCCAGGCGCCGAAAGACGAAACGCCCTACCGCGACATGGGCGACCTGCTGCTGAATCGGCTCAAGCGGCCGGCCGAGGCCGTCAAGGCCTATGCCCGAGCGATCGAACTCGCGCCGCAGGATGGCCCAGCCCGCTTCGGGCTGGCGATGGCATTGCTGGCGAATGACCGCAAGGCCGACGCCTTAAAGTCGCTGGCCGAGGCCGAGCGCCTGACGGTCAATGACCCCAACCCGGCCTACATGGCTGGGCGTATCCATGCCTCCGAAAAGCGCTTCGACGCGGCGATTGCCGCGATGGGGCGCGCGCTGGAGTCCTCGCCCGCATTCGTGCCGGCGCTGAGCGACCGGGCTGATTTGCAGGCCGACGCCGGGCGGTCTGCCGCCGCGGTGGCGGACTACGAACGCCTCATGAAGCTGCAGCCGAACAACCCGACGACGCAACTCAAGCTCGGCATGCTCTACCAGCGCATGGGTCGGTTTGCCGAGGCTCGCAACGCCTACCTGGCGGCGCTGCAGCGCAACGACCAACTGGCGGTGGCGTACAACAACCTCGCGATGATGGGGCTTCGTCAAGGCAAGGACGAGGGGCAGATCGAACCCTGGGCGCGCAAGGCTGTGGCGCTGGGCGCTGCCGTGCCCAACTTCCATGACACGCTGGGCCAGGTGCTGGCGGCCAAGGGCGACACCCAGGGCGCCCTCGCGGCCTACCGCGAAGCGGTGAAGCTGGCGCCGGGCGAGCCCGAGCTGCAGTTCCACCTGGCTCAGGCCTACGAGGCCGCCGGCCAGCGAGGCGAGGCGAAGGCCGCGTATGAGCGCGCGTTGGCGGCCAAGGGAGCGTTCGAGCAGGCGCCGCAGGCGCGCCAGCGGCTGCAGGCGCTGCGCTGATCGGGCGGCCGGGTTGCGCCGGCGGGGTCGATCCGCGCGGGCCTATTTCTGGCCGCAGCGCCGGTTCAGCCACTCGACGGGGAAGGCATCGGCCATGGCCTGATAGCCTGCCAGCGACGGGTGCAGGCCGTCGTTGTCGAGTTCGCGTCGCAGGTGCGAGGGCCGCGCGGGATCGCGAGCCAGGGCGTCGAAATCCACGACGCCATCGAAGCGGCCGGGCGTGCGAATCCAGTCGTTCAGTGCCTGCCGGTCCATCTCGTTCTCGGGGCCTGGCCGGTAATAGTCGCTGCCGCCATAGGGCATGACGGTGGCGGCAAACAGGCAGACGCCGCGCTCGCGCGCCTGGCTGGCGAGCGTCGTCAGGCCTTGTTGCAGCTCGGCCAGCAGCGCCGCCCGCGAGGCTGGCGTCGTGGTGCGCTGGCGGTGGCTGGTGCCGAGATCGTTGACCCCTTCCAGCAGCACGACATGCGTGACCCCGCTGCGGGCCAGAGCGTCGCGGTCGAAACGAGCCAGCAGCCTCGGGCCGAGGCCGTCCTGCAGGATGCGGTTGCCGCCGATGCCCGTGTTGATGACGGCCGCAGCCTGGCCTTGCGCCGCGAGCCGGCGGGCGAGGGCGTCCGTCCAGCGCTGGTAGCTGCCGGCCGGGACGCCGTAGCCATCGGTGATGGAGTCGCCGATCGCCACCAGCACCGGCTGCGGTGCGGCACCGGCCACATCCAGCGCGGCGAGCTGCCACCAGCCCTCGCGCGCCACGGCGTCGGGCCAGTCGGTGGCATCGGTGCGGTCCCCTGGCGCCGCCCAGCTGTTGATGCGTGATCCGGGGTGAGCGGTCGCGACGGCCGGTCCCGAGACGATGTGCATCTGCACCGCCAGGTCCGCCCCGCGCGGCACCGCCAGCGCCACGGGGTCGCTCCAGGCTTCGGCGCCGGGCGCGAGGTTCAGGGCCCGCATGCCATCGAATCTGAGTGTTACAAGGCTACCTTCTCGCAACAGCGGCGTGGCCGGGTCGGCCGCCGCGGCGAGCAGCGCGACGCTGGCCGAACCGAGCTGCAGGGGCTCGCGTCCGAACAAATTGGTGAAGCGCACACGAAGCGTCGTGCCGGCGGCCGTTGTGCGGACTACCTGGCGAAAACTGACGTCGCGCAGGGGGGCAGCCCCAGGGGAAGAGGGCTGTTCAAGTTGCGCGCTGCCCCAGGCAGCGATCCAGCGGGAGTGGCCGGCTGGCTGCACCGTCGTGGCGCATCCTGCCAGCAGGCTGCAGACCACGAGGGCCGCCGAGCGCAGCAGATGGAAGTTCTTCATCGCCGTGGCGCCCGTGGCGCAAGTAGTTGCAAATGACATCGCCAGGAAACTGCCCCCTAATCCGAGAATACGTTCGGTTAGATGGCCAAAGACAGTGTGTTAACGAACAGCACCGAACAGCGAGGTTATGCCATGTACAGCCAGTACCGCCAAAACTATGTCCCCAGCCAGCCGTTGCCGCGCTGGATTCAGCGCCTGATCGCCTGGCTGTGAACGGCTGGGTGCTGCGCGCCTGGCCGCGTGGCGCATGTCATTACTGATTGCTTCAGCGCCGCGTCTGCCGGCGCGGCACCGTGCAATCAGGCCGCTTGAAGTTCCGCCGACTCCATGACAGGGCGGCTGGGCGCGGCGAAAGCGGGGCCGTAGGGCGCCGTGGCGAATTCCTTGTGCAGGCGTTGCAGCAGATCCTCGCGGTCGGGCTGCGGCGCGCCGCAGGAGGTGCGCGAGGCAATGGCGCGGTCCAGTGCGCCTTCGATGCCGTTGCACTGCACCGAGTAGGAGGTGTGGTGCGGCTGGCCCTGGCGATCGGTCCAGGTGGCCACCACGCGCAGCACCGGGCCGCAGCTGCGCATCGCCCATTCGAAGCGGATGCCAGCGGTGCGCGTGCGACTGCGGCGCATCAGGCGGCCCATGGCGCTGCCGCCGGGCCGGCGCTGCCGCGGCGCCTGCTCATCGCCGGTGGCCGTTGTGGCCGCAGCGTCCGGGGTCGCGGCCGGCTGTGGCGGCTCGATGCGGTGCAGCGGCGTGGCTTGGACGGCGGTGGCGAGTGGGGCGTCGAAATCCATGTCAATGACTCCTAGGCAGCGGGTGAAGGTGAAACCTGTCTGCGATGGGCAAGCGGTGTGCCCGCAGCGCGTCAGAGCAGCGGCTCGATGACGCGCGCCAGCCCTTCCAGCAGGCGCTGACCCAGGCCGCGCTGGGCCCAGTGGCGGGCCTCGATCGGCGCGGACGTGGCGAGGTCGCGCGTGAACAGCGCCTGCATCTGCTCGCCGAAGTCGTCGCCCAGCACGATGACATCCATCTCGTTGTTGCCGACGATGCTGCGCCAGTCGAGGTTGCTGGAGCCGACGCTGGAGAACACGCCGTCGATGACGGCCGTCTTGGCATGCATGACCGCGTGCGACATCTCGTGGATCTGCACGCCGGCTTCCAGCAGCTGCGCGTAGCGGGAGCGCGCGGCGTGCAACACCATCGTCACGTCGCTGCGCCCCGGCAGCACGAGGCTGACGGCCACGCCGCGGCGCGCGGCGGCGCACAGCGCGTCGATCAGGTCGGGGCCCGGTGCGAAGTAGGCCATCGTCAGCTGCACGCTGCGCTGCGATGCGTTGATGGCATTCATCAACGCCGTGTAGGTGGGGTTGATGCCGTTGGCAGGGTCTCCCGCCACGAGCTTGACGACGCGCTGCCCTGGCGCCGGCACGCGTGGAGCCGGTGCCGGCGGCAACTCGCCTTTGCAGCCCTGATGCTCCCAGGATTCGCGGAAGACGGTGGCCAGCGCGGTGACGACCGGGCCGCGCAGCTCCACCTGCGTATCGCGCCAGCCCTGGTGGTCGACATCCTCCGGCGGGCGCTGGCGGCGGGCGCTGCTGAACGAGCCCTCGGCGTAGACGTTGCTCAGATTGATGCCGCCGGTGAAGGCGACGTCGCCATCCACCGCCAGCATCTTGCGATGGTTGCGCTTGAGCAGACCCCAATGGCCGGGGCGTTCCAGCGGATTGACCGGGTTGAAGGCGCAGACGGCAACGCCGGCGTCGCGCAGATTGTCGAAAAACGCGCGCTCGGTGCCCATGGAGCCGACGCTGTCGTACATCAGCGCGACGCTCACGCCCGCGCTGGCCTTGGCCTTCAGCAGCTCGGCGACCTCGGCCGCCACGCCCTCGTCCTCGACGATGTAGAACTCCACCAGGATGCGGTGTTTGGCGGCGGCGATCGCGGTCTTCATGGCGGCGAACGTGGCGGGGCCGTCGACCAGCAGCCGCGCGGTGTTGCCGCGCAGCAGCCGGTTGTCGCCGTTGCCGGCGAGCACCTTGAGGTGGTGCTCGAACAGCGCGGCGTTGCCCTCGGCGCGCACGCGGGCGAGGTCACGCGCCTCGGCGGCGGCCGACACCGGGCCGTTGTGGCCGACCAGCGTCACGCGGTCGGCCGCTGAGGAAGCTGCGGGTGCCGGTGCCGCCGGTGCAGCTTGCGCGGGAACGCGGGCGCAGGCGGCCGTCACGGCGAGCGCACCGAGTGCCAACAGCATTGCGATCCACCCGGCTTGGCGCCGGTGCCGTGCTTGCTTCATGTCGAGGGCCAGATGGGTTGGCAGCAGGCATTGCTGCAAGCGCCAAAGAGCAAGCCACGTGCCGGTCCGTCAGCTGGGTGGCGCGCAGCGGCCAGGCGGTGGGGGCGCCAGCTCCCCCAGGCTGGCGCCGGGGTCTTCCTCGCCGGCGGCGGAGGTGCTGTCGTCGTCGGCAATCGGAGCCGCGGGCGAAGGCGGTGCAGGTGGTGGTGGCGTCATGGTGGGGACCTTGCGTGGCGGGGCTGGCAACGGCCGGTCTTGGAAATGCTTCGGCAAATCCTGCCGACGGATGCCGGTTTTGGGCGACGCCCGGCAGCCGCCTGGGCGGAGATTGCAAACGGCGTGCCGTCCTACGAGCGATCGACGTGCTGGGCGAGAATCCGCGCGATCGTTTTCGACGAAGCTCTCTCCCATGGCCCGCAGCCCCATTGATAGGCTGATCTCTGAAGGAACCAACCCCGATGCCCCATGCCCTGGTGGTGGATGACGACCCCGATTCGGCCGCTTCCCTGCGCGCGCTGATCGCGGGAGAGCAGTTCACCGTCGCCGTTGCCCACACGCTGCGCGACGCGCGGCGGCAGATCTCGCTGCAGCAGCCGGACATCATCCTGTTGGACTTGCGCCTGCCCGATGGCAATGGCATGGACCTGCTCGCCGACCCCAAGCTGGTCGCCAATTCCGAGGTGGTGCTGTGCACCGGCCACGCCAACCTCGAAACGTCCATCCAGGCGCTGCGCCTGGGGGCGGCCGACTACCTCATCAAGCCCGTCAACCTGACGCAACTGCAGGGCGTGCTGTCGCGCATCATGAAGCCGGCGACGCTGCAGGCCGAGGTGGAGGACCTGACCGCCAACCTGGCGCAGTCGGGTCACTTCGGCCACCTGTGGGGCCGCAGCGCGCCGATGCAACGCATCTACCAGCAGATCTCGCGCGTGGCGGGCACCAGTGTGTCGGTGTTCATCACCGGCGAGTCGGGCACCGGCAAGGAGGTCGTGGCCCAGACCGTGCACGACCTCAGCCGCCGCCGCAAGCGGCCCTTCCTGGGCGTGAACTGCGGCGCCATCAGTCCCAACCTCATCGAGAGCGAGATCTTCGGTCACGAGAAGGGCAGCTTCACCGGCGCCGAGCGCCAGCACCAGGGCTTCTTCGAGCGCGCCAGCGGCGGCACGCTGTTCCTGGACGAAATCACCGAGATGCCGCTGGAACTGCAGGTCAAGCTGCTGCGTGTGCTGGAAACCGGCCGCTTCATGCGCGTGGGCTCCACGACCAGCCAGGAGACCGACGTGCGCATCATTGCCGCGACGAACCGCCAGCCCTACCAGGCGGTGTCCACGGGCAAGCTGCGCGAGGACCTGCTGTACCGGCTGAACATCTTCCCCATCGACCTGCCGCCGCTGCGCGACCGCGCGGCGGACATCCCGCTGCTGGCCAACCACTTCCTGGCCGGCATCAGCGAGAAGGAAGGGACCGTGCGACGCTTCACGCCGGCTGCGCTGGCGGCGCTTGTGGAATACCCCTGGCCCGGCAATGTGCGCGAACTGCGCAACGCCGTGCAACGCGCCTACGTGATGGCCCAGGACGAATTCGTCGACGAGGCCTGGTTGCCGACCGTGCAGAGCGTCGGCCTCGCATCGGGCTGGGGCGCCATCGACAGCGCGGCGCCCGCGCGCGCCAGGGCTCCCGCGCCCGATGCCGTGCCCAGCATCACGCTGCCCATCGGCTCCAGCGTGGCCGAAGCCGAGCGCGCACTGATGCTGGCGACCTTGCGTCATTTCAACCACCACAAGGAGCGCACGGCGGCGGCGCTCGGCATCAGCCTGAAGACGCTCTACAACCGGCTCAAGGAATACGCGGCCGAGGGCGCGCTGCCGGACCGGCCGCCGGGCGAGTAACGGGGCCGCCCGGCGCCGCGCCTGCGGCCTGTGCAGCAAAACGGGCCACGGGCCCAACGGGTGTTCGGCACGAGGTTTGCCATGCAGCGGCGCTGACCACTGCCTTCGGAGGTTTTCCCGTGCGCATCGATGCCGTTCACGACCTTGTCGCCGCTGCCCGCCGCAGCGCCCGGTCTCGCATCACGCGGCCTGCGCCGCGTGCGAGGGCCGCCACATGACGCCGGCTGCCATGGTGCGGCGCGCGGTGCCTGCACCAGGCACGCCGCGCGCCTTTGCTTGTGCTTGCGGCCGGCCGGTGTTCTTCCGGAACAGCCAGTGCCTGGCCTGCGCGCGGCCCTTGGGTTATGCGCCGGCGAGCGGCCGCTTGCTGGCGCTGGAGCGTGTGCGTGCCGGTGGCTGGCGCGAAGCCGGCCGGGCGGCGCGCGGCGCGCCACGCTACAGCCGTTGCGCGAACCTGGATTCAGCGGCGGCTTGCAACTGGCTGCTGGAGGCGGATGAAGTGGCGGCCGGTTTCACGCTGTGCCGCTGCTGCCGGCTGACGCGCACGGTGCCGGACCTGACGCTGCCGCAAGCCGGGGTGTGGTGGTGCCGCATCGAGCAGGCCAAGCGCCGGCTGGTGTCGTCGCTGCTGGGCCTGTCGCTGCCGGTGCGGGCCAAGGCCGAGGTGCCCGACGGGCTGGGCCTGGCGTTCGATCTGCTGATCGCGCCGCCCGAAGGGCCGGGCGTCATCACCGGCCATGCCGATGGCGTCATCACGCTGGACGCTTGCGAAGCCGACGATGCGCGCCGCGAGGCCCGGCGTGACAGCCTGGGCGAGCCTTACCGCACGCTGCTGGGCCATCTTCGCCACGAGATCGGCCATTACTACTGGCAACTGCTCGTGGCGCCGAGCGCGTGGCTGGCGCCGGTGCGCGAGGTCTTCGGCGACGACCGGGAGGACTACGCCGCCGCGCTGCAGCGGCACTACACGCAAGGTCCGCCGCCGGACTGGGGCCAGCGTTTCGTCAGTGCCTATGCGAGCTGCCACCCGTGGGAGGACTGGGCCGAGACCTGGGCGCATTACCTGCACCTGGTGGACACGCTGGACACGGCGCGCAGCTTCGGCCTGGATGGGGAGCGCGTGGAGTTGAGCTATGAGCGGTTCGGCGCCGAGGTGCTGGCGGGCATGCCCGGCGTGGCGACTGGCGACAGCGCCGAGTTCCTCCACCTCATCAACAGCTGGATGGAGCTCACCGGTGTGCTCAACGAGCTATCGCGCAGCATGGGCGTTGCCGACTTCTATCCCTTCGTGCTGTCGGCGCCGGCGGTGCGCAAGCTCTACCTGGTGCACTGCGTCATCCGCGCCGTCGGCTGAGGGCCGGCATCGGCGCGGCATGGGGAAGGGCCGCTCCGCCCGTGGGTTGGCAGAGCGGCCCGGGCGCTCGTCAGAGCGCGGCGGCGCGGGCTGCGTCGCGCTGCATGCGCACCTGCTGATGGTTGCGCTTCACGCCCTCGTACTGGCGCTCCACGACCAGGCGAACTTCCGGCGGCAGCGGCTCGTCCAGTGCCTTGCGGTAGCTCTCCAGCGCGCTGTCTTCGCCGCGCTCCGTCTCTTCGAGGATGGCCTTGTCGGTGTAGCCGGCCAGCGTGCCCTTCACGGCCACCCAGCCGCGGTGCAGTGCACCCACCGCCGTGCCGCTGTCCTCGGCCTTGCCGCCCAGTCGTGTCACCAGCTGCTGCAGCTCTGCTGCGGCCTGGCGGCACTCTTCGGCGCGGGCCGTGAAGCTCTGCTTCAGCGTCGGGTCCTGCATGTACTCGGCCGAGGTGCGGAAGCCGTACTCGCCGTCCTTGCTGGTTTCGATGAGGTCGTTCAGCGTGTCGATGATGTCGTCGTTGCTCATGTCGAGGTTCCTTTCAAGGTGGAGAGGTGCTGTGCGACGGCGCCGCAACAGCACGCACCTCCATCAGGGCACATGGCGTGCCCGCCCCATGAGCAACGCCGAGTCAGTGCGGCCGTGGCGCTCGTGCGGCCCGCCACGCGGCCTGCAGCGCCGCCAGCAGCTCGGCCGGTGCGCAGGGCTTGCGCAACACGGTGAACTCGCCATCGGCGATGGCTGTGTTGCTGAACCCGGTGATCAGCGTCACGGGCAGCCCTGGCCGCAGTTCGCGCAGCCGCCGCGCCAGGGCCACGCCGTCGAGTGCGCCCGGCATGACGATGTCGCTCAGCACGAGGTCCACCGTGGCACCGGCCTCCAGCAGGCGCAGCGCCGCGTCGGCCTGGCTGGCGCGCAGCACGCGTGCGCCTTGCGCTGCGAGCAGCGCGGTGGTCACCTCGGCCAGTGCTTCCTCGTCCTCCACCAGCAGCACCGTTGCGCCCGCCAGGCCCTGCTCCACGGCGGGCGGCACGACGGCAGGCTGCGGTTCGTCACCTTGCGCGGCCGGCAGCAGCAGCGACACGGTCGTGCCCAGGCCTGGCGTGCTGGCCAGGCGCGCCGTGCCGCCAGCTTGCGTGGCAAAGCCGTAGACCTGGCTCAGCCCCAGGCCGCTGCCCTGGCCCACCGGCTTGGTGGTGAAGAAGGGCTCGAACGCGCGCGCGGCCAGCTCGGCGTCCATGCCCACGCCGTCGTCGCCCACGGTCAGCAGGACATAGCCGGTGTGTGCAAGTTGCGGCACACCTTCCATGTCATCGGCCGTGGCGGGCGCGGCGCGCAGCCGCAACTCGCCGCCGCGGGGCATGGCGTCGTGCGCGTTCAGCGCGAGGTTGAGCAGCGCGAGGTCCAGCTCGCTGGCATCCACGCGCACGGGCGCGACGTCGGGTGCCACGTGTACCTGGATGTCGATGCGCCGGCCCAGCACGCTGCGCAGCAGCTCCTGCACCTCGGGCAGATAGCGGGCCAGCGACAGCGTCTGCAGGCGCACGCCCGTGCGGTGGCCCGACACGCGCAGGAGGTGCTGCGTGAGCTGGCTGCCGCGGGCGACGGCCCGCTGTGTGGCGCCCAGCGGCGCCTGCAGCTCCACCGCTGCCGCGTGGCGCTGGATGAGATGCATGCTGTTGCTGACGATGCCCAGCAGGTTGTTGAACTCGTGGGCCACGCCGCCGGTCAGTCGCCCGAGGGCCTCCACACGCTGGCTCTGCGCGCCGCGCTGCTCCATGACCCGCGTGCGCTCCACGGCCTGGGCCACGCTGCGCTCCAGTTCCGCGCGTGAACCGGCCATGGTTCGCCCGGCCGTGGCCAGCGCCTCGGCCACCTCGTCGCACTCCACCATGCCCGTCGGGCCGCCTGGCACGTGGCGGCCGGCTTGCAGCGCCTGCGCGGCGGATTTCAGCGTGCGGATGGGGCGCTCGATGCGGCGCGCCACCCACAAGGCGCCCAGCAGGGCCATCATGCCCAGCGCCAGCGCCCCGACGACGACGCGCACCACCTCGTTAGGCAGGCGGCCGGCGTAGGCGTCCAGCGGCATGGCGGTGACGTAGCTCCAGCCCAGTGGCGAGGTGCTGAAGTAGCCCGCCGTCGGCATGCCGTCCAGCGCCACCGCCTGGAAGCTGCCCTCGGTGCCGAGGGCCATGCGCTGGCGCAGCTCGTCCCGCACCGCGCGGCCCGCGTAGCTGATGCCGCCGGGCTGCCGCGCAACGACGCGGCCGGCGTTGTCCATCACCGTGCCGATCCAGCCCGGGTTGGCCTGGCTCTGCACGATGCGCTGCAGCTCGGACGGCTGGATGGTGACGACCAGGTTGTAGAGCAGCTGCCCGTCGCGCAGCACCGGCTCCACCCAGGCCGCCGCGAGCTCGTCGCCGTGCGGCTCGCCCACCGCACCGGCTGGCCGTGGCAGCGGTTGCAGGGGCAGCATCTGGGCGGTGGCCAGCAGCGTGGCGGGCGCGGCCATGTCCATCTGCGGCATGCCCTCGGGTTGGCGGGTGCTCAGCAGCAGGCGGCCCGGCGCGCGCAGCTCCACCCAGCCGGCCATGTCCTGCATCACCCGGCGTGCCTGCTGCTCGAAGGCCTGCAGCCGCTCGGGCGGCGGCAGGTCGGTGCCGTCCAGCGCCGGGGACTGGGACAGCACGCTGGCGATCGTGGCGCGGCGGGAGAGTTCGCTGTCGACGAGCATGGACAGCGCGCGCGCAGTGGCGCGCAGGTTGCGGTCATGCGCTTCGCGCTCGGCGGCGTAGGTGCTGCCGATCAGCCAGCTGACGCCCAACATGCCCGGCAGAAGGACCGACAGGACGAGCAGCAGCAAGCGGGAACGGATGGTGACGGGCATCTCGAGGCGGGGCGATCGTTCGCGCCTGGCGGGTGGCGACGGAGGCAAATAGGCGAGCGTATCGCTATGGGGGCCATGGGGCCCGTGGGGCAGGGCGGGCATGCGCGCGGGCGTAACTGTCGGGCGAAGGAGGGCTCAGGTGTAGCGGGTGCGGGCAGGCCTGACGGGTGGGCGACGCAGCAGCGAGCGCAGCGAGGGCGGCCGCTCGCGTTCGCCCTCCAGGAAGTGCCGCAGCAGCCGCAGCCCGCGCACGCGGCGGCAGACGCTGCGCAGCGCGATCAGCAGCGGCACGGCGATCAGCGCGCCGGCGATGCCCCACAGCCAGCCCCAGAACATGACTGACAGGAACACCGCCACCGGGCTCAGCGACAGCCGCCTGCCGATGATGAGCGGGCTGACGATGTTGCTCTCCACGGCGTGCACGACGGCGAAGGCCAGCATCGGCGCGAAGATCTGCGGCCCGTTGTCGAAGCTGCTGATGCCGGCCAGCAGCAGCAGGCCCATCAGGGCCATCGGGCCGATGTAGGGCACGAAGCACAGCACGGCGACCATGACGCCCCACAGCGTCGGGTTGGGCAGGCCGAGCGTCCACAACGTGAAGCCCATGATGATGCCCACGGTGCCGTTCACGATGCCCACGACGGCGAGCCAGCGGCCGATCTCGCGCTGGGCCGCGCGCACGCCGCTGAGCAGCAAGGCCCGCTTGCGCTGGCGCGGCACCGCCTCCACGACGCGCGACAGCACCCAGTGCTCCGAGGCGAGCAGGAAGTACAGCAGGATGACCGTCGCGCTGGCCGAGAAGACGAACGCCAGGCTGCGCGTGACGACCAGCCCGGTCAGCGCCACGCCTTCGCTGGCCAGGCGCTCCTTCAGCGGGTCTGCAGGCGCGGCCGCCAGCGACGCGCTGCGCCCGCTGCGGCCCTCCGGCGCTCGCAACCCGGGGATCGTGGCGCGCAGCGCCTCCACCTGCTCGAGCAGTTGGGAGACGGTCCGCGGTGCGGCCTCCCACCAGGCCGCCGCGGGCCGGGCCAGGCTCATGGCCATCGGCACGGTGCTGCCCAGCAGCGCGAGCACGATGAGCAGTGCGCCGATGATCTCGGGCACGCCGCGCCGGCGCAGCCAGCGCACCGCAGGGGCCAATGCCAGCGTCAGCAGCACGGCCACCAGCACCGGGGCCAGCAGCGGCCGTGCCTCACGGACGGCGAACACCAGCGCCAGCGCGAACACGCCGCGCAGGGCCCAGCTGCTGCCGATGCCGCGGGCCGCGGTGTGGGTCGTGTCCATCAGCGGACCGCCGCTGCGACGACGATGTCGTTGCGCACGTCCTTCACGTCTGGCACGCCGCGGGCGATCTGCCCGGCGCGTGCTCGTTCGGCCTCGGAGGCCGCGAAGCCGGCGAGCTGTACGGTGCCCTGTGACGCCGTGATCCGAAGACCCATGGCGTTGATGTCGGCGTCTTCGGCAAAGCGCGCCTTCACGCGTGTGGTGAGGACCGCGTCGTCGGGGGCGGCGCCCGCAGTGCCAGGAGCGGCCGGCAGCGCGCAGCCCGCCGTGACGAGGGCGCCGGCCGTGATGAGCGATGCGAGGAGGATGTTCTTCATGGTGTCTCCCAGGGCGGGTCGTGGCCCGCGCTGAGTCATGTAAAGCAAGGCATGTGCCCGGTGCGTTCGGCATGGCCGGGCGCGCGGCATGCCAGGGTGTGCTGGGCGACCGGGCGGCGCCGCACGGGCGTACCGGCAGCGTTTACCGAC
>JACCDO011580341.1_pt1 | contig 12368 bp, 9 predicted proteins | sample 7446101 | NCBI WGS metagenome assembly JACCDO01 (sample SAMN15323440, study PRJNA562643) | freshwater metagenome | isolation source: river surface water | place: USA:Blue River Watershed | collected 2017-08-16 | reverse complement strand
CTTTTGCTGATTCTGAAGACTGTCTTCCACTCATTCTTGTTCGATTAAAAATAATCTGGTATTACACCTGCAAGCCTACAGTCGAAACAAAAATACTAAATTAATCGCACGTTTTTAGGGAGCGCGCCTGAATGACGTACTTAGGCCCACACGAATAATAACACTAAGCACGGAGCACTGACAACAACACGCGGGAACTCCGCGATATTACAATAAACGCGCCACTTGCCGATGCGCTTTAGGGGCCCAGTGATGGGAACCCACAGACCAGCTCCAAAAGAGTAGCGGAGTAATGGATTATTTAAAGAATACATGATTCATTGAGCACTTCTTTATTGTAAACATTTCTAGTATAATTTTTACAACGTAATGAGTTGGTGGGTTGATCAATTTTCCTCTAATGTATATCAAAAAAATCCCAAAAATGCAGATGAAGTGAAGCTCATGAGCTGTTGGATCGAGGATTTGCGAGAAGAAAACTTACTGCTGAGAAGCAAAGTCGCAGAATTATCTATGCTGCAAGATAATTCTATAAAGACAATACCGGAAAATGAACTATTAGAACATGGCAACGACGGCTTTACTACCAACGAAGCGGAAGATATCTTTGACGAAGCTGACTCCAGCATATGCACTGAAGATGAAGAAACTACACCAAATCTACTATTAAGAGCTAGACAACTAGAAGAAGCTCTTAATAAAAGCGAGAGAGAACTGAAAGCAGGTACGTTTGTCTAGATATATTTAATCATGATTGATATGACGCCGAGTATATTCCTACACTTCAAGCACATGAGTCACCAATTAAACCCTCTTCTGTGTCTTCGACTTACATACATACGAAATACAACGTTGTGCGTACAGCGCATGAAAAACGATCAATTTTATTAAAACAACTCAATGATAAAGAAGAGGCTATGCGTGCTCAAGCAGCAGCAGCTCAAGATTTGGTAGTAGACAAACGTTCAAGTGAGCAGGAAGTGGTCAAACTGAGTGCTAAGCTACTTGAATTTCTACCCCTTCAAGTCCAACTCTCACAAAGTCGGAATTCAGAGCGCGAATTAGCAGCGCGCAACAGACACATAACAATTCAGCTTGAAAGCGCTAATCGCATACTTGAACACACTCAACACAAAGTCGTAGAGGCAGACAAACAGCTGTTGGCATTGCGTCAAGTAGAACAACGGCGGATAGAAACACAGCGCTTAGCTCAGTCCCTACAAGTAGAGCTAGCGACAGTGCGTGCATACGCTGCCGAGCAAGCAAATGCAGCTGCTGCACTTCAAGTTTCGGAACAGAAGCGATTCGAGATGGCAGAAGTCATTGAGAAGCAAGTGGACGAGATTTCGAAGTTACGTGATATCTTGGAAAAGAAGCAATCTGTGGCACTTGCCGCGAAGCAGAAGGCGCTGCAAGATGAAGCAAATGGGTACACGCAGGCACAACTCTGGGAACAGGTGCAATGTCTCCGGGCACGATTACACGAGCTGTTGCATCAGCAAGAGACTCATACGCATAAGCTCAGCACTCCTTCCCGAGCGGCACTCCCCGATCACAACGCCTCGCTAATACCGCGAGTTTTCCTGTGCCACTCCATGTGCGCAGGGGAGTGATCCTTGATCGCATTGCTGGAGACATTGTTGAACTGACGGAATGAGTTTGCGGTTTATTTGTATCTTCGTTAAATACTTTGCAAAAAAACTAACGATCTTACAAATCTACTCGCACCTCTTCGTCGTCAACGTCTGTGCTGCGCATTAAACCGCGGCGGTCCATGTTCTCCGAGTTCAGAGGCTGGTGACCACTCGCGGTGACGTTTTCAGGCTCCTTGCCTTTCTGGAACTTCAAATATGAGTCCCTACTCACTTTTAAAGATAGCACCTGAAAGAATGCCGAAATATACAACATGGTCAGCCCCCAAGAAATGTAGGTAGAAGGATTCCCACCGTCCACACACAGCGGCGAGACTGCTTGAAAGGTCGACATAAAAGTGCTCAAAGTGTACCACTGCGGAGGATGAGCCCCAAAGGTAAATTCTGCCCCCTTACCAACGTCTATGCTCACGATGATGCACAAAACTACGGTTAAAATCAATAGCACACCGTCAGCGGACCACTCCAATTGCTTGGAGTGGTTGTTGCAAAAGTCACTGATACGTTGGGTAGCAGTTCGCGCACCATGTCGCACATCTTCTCTCCCAACTTTATGCAAGCATCTCTCCATCATATCACCACAACCAGGAATGAACTTTTGCTTTGTGTTGGGATCTTGAGGCAGCAAATAGAAAACACAAAATCCCAACGAGTTGAAAAACACAAAGAACGAAACTGCAATCAACCACTGATATGGCACCATATTAAAATTTCCCGTATAAGGCTGGTAAGATGCCTCTCGCATATAACAATCACTAGTAAATAGTTCATATGCCGTAAGGGTCGGCACATGCATATATTTGCATGAACACAGGACCACGAAAGCAACAAATGAAAAAGAGCTAATGATCGATCTAAGAATAAAAGCATTACTTCGAGTTGCTTCCATTCCTACTAACACTTCGGCAGTTCCTTCAAATGCTGTTGGAGGAATATGACGCGACAAGTCGTGATCCCAAAAGCCAAATCCGGCATTGGGTTGTCCTCCTGTGCGTCTGCTCACAAGATTTGAGTAGTGCCTAAATAATAAGGTAGCATGTTGAGCTTCGGGAGCCCGTTCAAGGTATGAGCGTGATCGTATTTCAGACAGCTGACTCTCCACTTGACCACTTGATCCCCCGTCTTCGTTCCGTATAGAATTCTCTATTTCAGAAACAAGCAAAGATAGCTTCTCAAAGACACTTGTCTTTGTATAAGGATTCAGCTCCCCAGAGCTGCCGTCTCCTGACATGTAAACGATGTAATGAAGGGACGGTTTGTTTTGGGGACAAATCAAAAATCAAACGTTCACAAATTCCAAATGGGAATTCCAAGGGAAGACGAAAGTCTTCCCTTGGAAACCAACTTTTAACTCATAAACGGCTTGTTGAAAAATAACATAATAAAAAAAGTGCCCAGAAGCTATGAATGAAGGGTTTTTAAGTAAAGATTCTGGTCAACATGCACTATTAAATCAGAGCTCAGTATTAGACTCCTCCAAAGATATATGGCAGATTTCAACTGCATATATGTCACAGAATCCATGCTCAAAATTCAATGACGTGCAAGCTGAGGTGTCAGCGATTTTAGGTCGCAAGCCTGTTCGTGCAGAGCGAGCTATTATTACCAGTGTTTTTCGAGAAACTGCGTGCAAAAGAGCAGCCGCAGAACGTGCCAGAGAGGAAATGTTGTACATGAATATGCATGGTGCTCAGAGAAAGGGTTTTGTGATATGCACTTCATATACAGATAATTATAAAATTGGTCACTTGTGCTCGTCGGTAAATGAAAAGTATGCCGCAAAGTGGGGCTATGAATGGATTATGCACGTCTTGCCTTACGAAGAACTCATGTCCGTTATCAGCCCTCGTCAATGCGCTAGTTGGTACAAGATAAGGATGCTCTTAGAGCTCTTAGATAGAGAATTAGGTTGTTCTGCATCAGCACCAAATAGCTTTCTGCCTCTTCCGCCTTCAATCCCTGTTATGCAAAGTCCGAAGGGATGTGCTTATCTCTTTTGGATTGATGCGGATGCATGCATCATTAACTCCGAAGTGCCACTAACAAAACTTGCTGAAATGGGAGATCATGTAGATCTCATCTTGGGAGAGGATATGAATTGCGGTTCAGGATCATTTATCAATGCTGGTGTCTTGCTTGTTCGCGTAAGTGAGTGGAGTCGGCGATTTCTTCAAGACGTATGGGCGCAACAAATGGAAGCAGCAGCTACCGCGGCCTATGATGCAGCCGCTCGCAATGAGGCTATTATCACAACTACTTCTACTCAAAGTACAGACGTGGCGGCAGAAGAAATACCCTTCTTTCTGCGATTACGCAAGCAAACACAAATGCAGCTGCAGTTGACTGGTCAAATGAGTGGTGCACGTCACTACTTTTTCGTGCGCCAATTTGAGCAATCTGCGATACAAAAAGTATTGAAATCTAGGCAGCAAGGTTTGGAGGCTTCTTTTAGGGAATGTGATGCAGCCTGCAAATGCGACAAATTGCACTTGCGTGCTTTTCACACCTTCTCGCCTCTCAACGAGCATATATCGCTGCTGGCTGCTGTCCAGGGACCACAGCAAGAACAAGCGCTTTCTCTTTTATCCAAAAAAATGTTTGCCAATGTCTGCATTCTACCGAGTCATGTGATGAACTCGTCCGTGCGACCAGACCCCTCAATTCTACGTATGGAGCTCGCACCACAGCACGAGGACGAAGACGAAGATGAGGACGAAGAGAGTTGTAATATTGAAGAAGAGGACGATGATGAAGATGCAACTTTGCGTGGCCTGGATGAGGTAGGGAATGCGGCAGGCTTAAGCGCGGTAGATGAGAGTGCACGAGGAGCAAGCAGCTCAGCTTTACGGCGTGCTTCGCAAATCAATCCACCCATTACAAGCCGTGTTGGCGCTCAGAAGCCTGCATCGTTTATATATCATCCTGCAGGCAAGAAACGTAAAGAGCATCTTATCCGAACTGTACTGACCAGCTTGCATCTAATCCCTGAGTAATTAAATTGTCCATTTGCTTATTTTATGAGTTATTATTCAAATATTCTATGTAACAATAAAATTATATTTTATACTTCATTATTTGCGCTTTTTCCAGCAGCGCGGACCGTGCGAGACGTGGCTGCTCCTAATGGCGCTAATATATCTTTCAAACTATCTTCGCTGCTTTTGCTGTTCACAGAAGAAGCGGAGGTAGCAGAAGAAGCGGAGGTAGCAGAAGTAGCGGAGGTAGCAGATGATGAGACCGAGGCAGCGCTCGGCTCAGGAACCATCTTAATTGCCGGTTCTGACATGTAGGGTTTTTCAGCATAGTAACCTGAGTCGCTGGCCATCATCTCGGCACGTGCGGAGGATAGAGAGACACGCGGTACGCCTTCAGGCATCGGCCAAGCATAATCGAGATCGCCCCCCATCGGGTACGATGTGTAGGCGGGTGAAGCATCTACTACGCGGGTAGCTGCGGCAGCGAGAACCGCTGCTCGTTGCTGCTCGCGCGCTTTCTCTGCTTCTATACGCACATCTAACAGATCTTGATCCAACATTTCAGTAATGTCCTCTTGAACCACTGTTGCCGCTGTCACCTCACGCAGGGTATGCCGGAGCATTTCTTGGGCTTGCAAATACTTTTGGGAACGTTGCGCGCTCTCTAGCGCTTCACGGGCTTGATCTTGTGCCAATCGCAACGCTCTGGCTTGCTCAAGCTCTGCTGTTTGTGCTTCAAAGCTAATCTTTTGTTTCTGCAAATCCGAAACAACAGCGGTTTGAAGCTGCGATAAAGACAACGTTTGTTGCTCCTGGACTAATTGACGTGCGCGCTGGGCGGCGCTGATATCAAAAGCATCATCTGCCATGCCTGCCCGGCTACGAAGTACCGCTTGACGAGCACTCGCTTCTTGCAATTCTGCATCTGTTGCCGCGCGCAGACTTGCCAGGTGTTCTTCCCGTGCACGAGCCTGCAGCATTTGGCCAATACGAGCAGCGGCCGCTGCTTCAGCGGCTTCGCCTAATTCACGCGATTGAGATATTTTTAGTTGCAATTCTACACGCGCTTGCACTTCTTTTTCCGCCTGTTCCACCAGCACACGCGTTTCCTCGGCCGTACGATTGATCTGCTCGAGTTGCGCTTTTACACTGAGCTCTCGCTGTTCTTGAGCTTGAATCTTTGCCTTTGCTATATTTTCCTCCACAGACAACAACTGCTGCAAGAGCTCAGCTTCTTTTTGTACATGCACTTGCCTGCGAGCATCTTCAGCACGTGCGATCGACACATTAGATACAGCTTGTTCCACAGAGGTTGATTGTATGCGCTCCATGCGCTGAGCTAGCGTAGTGAGTTGAGTGGCACGAGCGGCGTCGTCACGATGCGTATCCATGCTCATAGCTTTGTTACGATCTCTTAATTGCCAATCCTTAAATACTTGAGTCGGGAATCCGTCGAAAGCGGGATAGCGACCTCCTGTGGGCAATGGAAAGTGCGGCGATCCCGCACACAAGGCGAGACATTCGCGTGCTTCTTCAACTTCATTTGTCCCCGATCGATCAGCACTATGATGAAGGGACGCGGGGTCATTCGCACTGCGCTGCGGCATAGCTGTCAAGAAGCGGGCTTGAGTCTCTCGTTGATATCCTTTGAGGACTTTAATCAATGTGGGTCCATCCAAAGGATTGCGTCCGCCAGATGTGGGACTATCATAATGCGCCTGCGATCGTAATAAGTCGTGAATTTCACTTTCAGTGTGACAAGACATAAGGCGCTGTTTCAAGCAAGTCATAATTGACACAGGTACAAGAAGCAACAAAGCGCCTCCTGTTGCTGACGACGTCGATGACGTTTCCTTATTGTTGGAACCATGAGTCTGGCCTGGTGGAGGAGTATGCGTTATATGGCAGAACAGATAGTCCATTAGTTCATACCATACATCCCGGCTTAAGACTTCGGTAAACAGTGTAGAGAGCATATTCCATCCACAAATACCTGGGGCTATGTGATGCTGGTCTGCCAAGAACGTATATAATCGAGGCTCATGAAGGTAAACCAGTGCATCCAAACCATCGATAATGTGCACAGGGGGGTTCGGATGCGTGACCCACCAACTGAATCCCCACCATAAAATCAACGTCATAGTCGTTTCAAAGGCTGCTAACTCATCTGTATTGTAGGTCAACACAAATGGGAAGGCAAATTGAGGCAACCAATCAGCTGTCGCAAGGCAGGGCGACCAGTGAGCCAATTGACTGCACACGTTTTGCAATCGGGTAAAGATGCGACGTGATCGCAATGGGTACCGCTCATTCAGAGTTGCGAAAGCTGGATGAGTTCCTCTGCGTACTAAGTCTTCCCAACTGCTGGTATTTTCGGGCAATCGTAAAAGGTGTCTCCAAACCAATGGGCGATGCTTGGATGGAAACGCATTGTGTGAGAGGATATAATGTCGCAGCTTTTGCTCTGTCAGACGATGAGGCAGTGGCACTTGCGACAGTGCTAAATCATGTAAACTATGTAAATGTGCTATGTGCTGAAGCCCAGAAGTGATAAACTTTTCCTCTGATCCTTTGCCTTTGCGTGTCGCGCGGTCAGAACTATGCTCGTTAGCTGCTGCTGCTTCTCGAGCTGCAGCGATCTCATCCGCTGCATTTAACTTCCCGATGATATCATTTTCACGCACTGGCTTCTTCGCTGATTCGCCCTCACGTCGTCGACCCAGTTCTTCCTTCTCCAGCATTCGCGCAGCAACTGCGGCAGCAGCACTGTTTTTAGCCTTAGCGCGTTGTGCGGCTAAAAACTTAGCTTTGTTCGACGCAGCCCGAAGCGCTTTCTTGTGCTGTTCTTGCTTAGCTTCTTGAGCGATTAACTCCACACTTTTTCGTTCCTCGACATTCCTGCGTCCGAACTCTGCCATCTGACGCGAGGCGCGCTCAATTTCAGCTGGAGTGCGTTTTCCGCTGTATTGAATGCCTTTCTGTTCACGTACTTCAATTTGCGGTGGAGCCGCAAGTATAGTAAGAGGCGGACGGGCATCCTCAGTATATCGCAACACCGGCACCCGAGGCAAATCCACATGCGGGCCTCTGACCTGCAAAACCATTCCTGCAGCGGGACCAGTACCTACACTGAGGTCTGCATCAAAAACACGAATCATACCATCTTGACAAGTCGCTGTGAACATGTAACCACTGCCTACAAGAATGCCATCTAAACGCGAGCCATGCGTCTCAGCGGTTGCACCGCTGGTCAAGCCTGTGACCCGTAGTGCAGCCATGGAGCCTGCTGTGCGCGAGAAATCTGCAACAATTGTCCATACACCTATTGCACCAGCTGCCTGGCCCGCAACCCCGGCGATTTCCAACAAACATATAGTGCCGCTGTTGGTGGTCAAAGCGACTTTGAGCAGGGCTTCCTCTTTGCCGCCAGCTGGACGGACCGCGGTGGAGTCTAGAACTACTAAAAGGGAAACAAATGCGCCTTTAATCATAGGGGGGATCTCGACAATTGCACTAACAATGCAACATGATCTAAAGTTATGTGTCTCCGCAACATTCTGTGAGGGTGATTTCAAACAAAACCAGACGGGTCAAAAGAATGAAAAAGCGTTAGAAAAGTGTTTAGCGAATAAAGAGCGCCCATAGCTCGATCGCATACTGTCCGACCGCCACTTACCATCTCGAACGCGCTCGGAGACTCCCAAAGGTATAGCTTAGCATTATCACCTGCAGTTATGAAGCGTACGAGCGGTTCCTCATCACCATCACCGCCTTGCAAGTCCAAATTAGTCTCTAAATCTTCCTCTTCTTCAAAGGGCGGCTGCTCTTTCGCTTTTATATCTTGACTATTATTAGCCTTTGCACTACAACACAAAACGGTCATTGAGGTCCATTTTGGCATGCGCTCACTGTCCGGGAACGGGCAAGTCAAAGCCACACTGCAGTCCACACTGCGGTACACCACGACACCAGAAACTGCCAGTAGCACGGCGAAATATTTACCCTGCAATAAGTAAAGTGATTAACATATTATTGCACAATTGAGTAAAGGTAAAGAACACATGGTATGAGAAGGGTTAGGGTTATGGTTCATCATACTGATAGAGCAAATACATTGCACGCAAAAGGAACTTAAAGCAGACAATTATTGCGAATTTGCATTCGATGCAACTTTATCTGGACAGGTACTCACCTTCGGATCCACGAAGGCAACGTCAACGACGTCTTCGTTAACTATCATAGTTCTCGTAGCTACACCACGCTTTAGGTTGTATACAGATAAGGTACGCTTTCGGGCACTAGTAACAATATTATTGGCATCTACATATGTACCTATACTATCACAGTAGCCAATCAGCATGGAATGTTGAGGGTGACAACGCAACATACGAATGGGTCGGGGATACGACGTTGTGCTACCATCCGCTTGCATAGAGAGAACACTTTTTCTAGCAACAGTATCAATCACAATAATATTACCAGCTTCATATGCAACACACAAATAATGCAACTTAGCATGCAGGAAGCACATGCACGAAACAGGGGAAGTACCCGCAAGTCGCACGAGCTGGTATTTATTTTGAGCTACATTAAAATAGAATATTTGTCCGTGAGAATCAGCGATCGCAAAGTCTTTCGTGTGCTCATTAAACACAGAAATGATTAATTCTCTGCCTTGTGAGCTGCCAAGTGTTGCCAGAATGCCACCTGGAGCATTAGCGCCACGGCTCACGCTGTCACTTTCTGCACGCAGAAATGAACCAGTTCCGCGTAAATGAATAATATTCATTATATAAAACGCTTCGTATACTGTTTTCGGACAAAGAAATATACCGCTGTACCGAAATTTTGCTATCATTATTCAAATAAACTTGTGGGATTAGACATTTTGGGAACTCGATGACTAAAACTTTGAGAGACAGATTGTGAAAAGCAGACTATAAATAACGCCAACGAACCACAAATCATCATTAATTTTGTAGGTTTTCTACAAAAAATTGAGTAAATTTGATAACCTAACAATTAACATACACTGAACCCGAACACATTTGGTAAATAGAACATGCAAGAACTTCAACGCCGTCAGCGTGAGGAAAAAATCTTAAATGATATGCTTAACGATGCTGAAGGGGCATACAAGCGGTCACTTGAAGGTCGCATTGCGCATGTCACAGATTTGCAGTATGGTAAACATCTTAATATATTTGCAACATCTTATAGCAGTATACACAAAGCGGCTGCAGATGGAAACGAATCCGGAATAAGATACTTCTTGGAAAGAGATGAAAAGCCAAAAGTTTATCCTGATGATTATGACAAATTTGGTATTGCTGCTATACATTACGCAGCTGAGAAAGGTTACGATACTATCATCAATGTGTTAATTGAAGCAGGTTGTCCGGTTGACTTACCAACTACAGACGGTATGACCGCACTTATGTATGCAGCAAAGAATAACCAATTAAAAACGATGGATCTACTTGTGTTGACGCACAAGGCCTCGCTACTAGCTATCAACCGTGCGGGCATGTCTGCGGCACATTTTGCCGCGCAGTTGGATCATGTGGACACCTTTGAAAAACTGCTGCAACTTAATGTTGCTATGAAAGAGATTGCCACACAAGAAATTGCAGACGCAGAAATGCTTGCCGAAAACCCTGACGCAGTTGCTGCCAATGCAGATAAAGCGGCTCGCAAAGCGCAGAAAGACGCAAGCGACCGCAAAGCCTTGGACAAAATTGGAAGCGGAGGAGCGAGTGGGAAAGGATCTGGCCCGGCAGACGATGCCAGTACAGCAAGTGGAGAATCTCATGAAAAGAGAACTAAGAAAAAAGATAAGAAAGCGGATGCTAAAGCGTCGGAGAAGAAGGCTGGCCCCGGAGCAGGAGCAAAGGTAGGCCCTATCGGAGGCGTGGATGGCACCCAAGATCCAGATGCGAATCCAGCTGACGAGCTGCGCAAACGATATACAGAGCTGCTGAACTTGCCAGACACTGCTATAGTTGACATCCCAAGTAGGAACGGCACAAGGCCTATTCACATTGCGGCCACCTACAATTCGTTGAGAGTGCTGGCCTTGCTTATCAAGACAGGAGCCAAGTTAAACGCACAAGATACAGCAGGAGAAAACTCACTACATAAAGCTGCTAGACGGTGCAATACAGATGCCTACAAAATGCTTGTGGCAGCTGGAGGCTACGAAGACGTGCGCAATACCAGCCGGGAGACCGCAAAGGAATTGCTAAAGGATAATAGCTTGATATAAATGTACAGATTATACATGCATTGATGTAATTAAATAATAATATTTGCTTTAACCTCATTGTGAGCAAGAATGGCAGTCACGCGATATGGATAATAACGGTAAAACCCCGCTCTTGCGCTTGACTTCGCTTCGTGCTAGAGGCTGCCTGACACGATTACACGCAATGAATGCAATGGATATACAGTATATATGATATAAGTATACCTGCGGTAGCTTCCAATCATTCACTATTACTTGACTTTGTCAGCAGAAGTCTTGTCCGCAGGCGCGTTCATCTTCTTTTTCAGAGCTTTGATAATCATAAACAGCCACATGAATTGCAGAAACAAGATAGGTATCAATACAAAGCGGTAAATTCCTAATTCCTCGACACCAGGCAAACTTAGCATTGCAAATACAGCACATGGTAAGTTTACGATTCGAAGGATAAAGAAGACAACTGCAAAAGCCTTTTCAAGAACACCCAAAATAGCTGAATTCTTGCCTCCCCCATTGCGAATAAACCAGCACGAATTAAAGATCATATTGCTAAATTCGCAAATAAAGAAGTGCGGAAGATACCGAATGACCGGACCCCCTGACATGAGCAGGCCACGGTATAGTGCTATGGATGCGATATGATGTATGGCGTATTCATACCTTCCTTTCATTAGCTCTGGAATAGTAAAAAAGATAGTATCTCCCATAATATAACCAAATGCATAGGTAACAAGATATAAACCATGAAATGATACCGCATAATCCATTTCATTGTAAACCTCCGGAGGTGTGATGTAGTCCCTGTAAATCATATATAGCCCATAAGGTGCGACAACAATATGATGGAACATTCCACCGGCCCAGCTTGGTAGCTGCTCTTGCTTATCTTTATCTAATCCATTATAAAAAGACGGAGCCAAATACTTAATGACACGAGGTATTATGTAGAAAATGATGCAAAAAAAGATCGTACAGCCAATGTTCGCTTCTACTAAATAGTCTTTCATGCCATCGCCACACTTAGTCTGATTAATTCGGCCAGCTGAGCGACCAAACATAAAGTGCCAATACGATTCACCCATTTTGCCTTTTATAGACGTTTTTGAAGTATTTTTATTCTATAAATAACGAATAGCTTGTCTAATCGATATCGATACGTTTCTGAACGTGCTCAGAGAATCCTTTAGTAATTATCAGGACGTCCTATCAGAATATTTACGAGCCTGATTATGCAAAAGGAACTAGACTTAATAGTTTTCTTTCCTTTAAAAAAGAGGTTTCTGTGTGTCACGTTGGACTCATCAAAAATCCACAGACACTCTATTTCAAGTATTCTGTGGTTATTTGGACTGCATTCGAAAAAAACATGAAATTTCTTATAATTTTTTATCTTTACTAAGCATAATATAAACATCGATATATGCACGACTCCAGTTACTCTTCTTGCAAAATATGATATTCGCTTGCGATATCCCACCGCGACCCTGATGCGGTGCT
>JACCDO011458223.1_pt1 | contig 12368 bp, 8 predicted proteins | sample 7446101 | NCBI WGS metagenome assembly JACCDO01 (sample SAMN15323440, study PRJNA562643) | freshwater metagenome | isolation source: river surface water | place: USA:Blue River Watershed | collected 2017-08-16 | reverse complement strand
TCTGTGACACATCAAGTGTTGTTGTTGCTGGAATTGCAACTGCATCTGGGTCAACTGTCTCAGCGAGAGTTGCTCCAGCGATTGTTGTATCCGCAATGTCGTTGTAGAACTGGAAGCGGATAGATGAGCCGTCGTGTGTTGGGTTTCCAACCTTCTTGTCCGCGATTGCACGGAACTGAGGTGTTGTACGAAGGTTGAGTTCAATCAACTTGTCGTACGCCATTGTTACGAGATTGGAACCTACACCCGAGGTAGTGGTACTAAAGACATCAGGCATTTGCTGATATCCCCTTTCTGGTTAGGTTATGCGACTTAGAGATTGCCGCTTAGGATTGAAATAATTTCATCCTCAGATACTGCATTCGCGATGCGATTTTCAATATCGTTGGATGTCATAGGCGTCTCTGCATTGGTTAACACATTGTCCATCTTTTGCATAGCAGAAATATCTTGTTGGCTTGGACTTGGCTTTTCTGAGATTTGAATACCGAAAATTTCGGCGTTGCTCTCTAGCCATCCTGTAATAGCATCTTCAGATGCTTCAAGTTCTGCAGGAACGAATGCGGCAACCTTTGGGTTGATGCCTTTGGATGTAAATACATCCTTTAAAATCCGCTCTCTTTGGGCCTTACTTAGTTCTCCTAAGTTACTTTCTAGTTCTTTAGCACGACGCTGTTCAGCCTTTAGAGCCTTGCGTAGTTTCTTAACTAGGTCAGTATCCGATTCAAATGATTGTGGACTAAAGTCCATGTCGTCATCGTCTTCGTCATCCCATGTGATGTTTTCGCGGTTGTTGCTCATAGCAACCTCTCCCTTGTTAGTAGTTAGTCGCACACCTCAATATAAGTCGGGGAACTTTTATTGGCTTGTGCTATCGGTCTTATACGCCTCCTGGGGCCGATAGGTCCAGGTAGGGATTCTTATATCATTCCTGCAGTTGATGTGCGGGAATACGAGGTGGAACGTCCACCATAGACTCCAGATTGTGACTGGAATTCATTTACTGCTCGTTCAAAAAGTTTCTTCTTGCGCTCTTGAGATGCAAGTCCTTGACCCATAAACTGCTCATTCTCGAGTTCAGTCTGTAGGGTGTTCTTGAGTTCAGCCTGTTGTTCTTTGCTTAGGATTGTTCCACGAGGTGCTTCGTACATAGTGGACAACTGATACTCAGGCATCAGAGTTTGAGCGATAGTGTCATAGCCTTCCTTAGCATAGGCAAGCCCTTGGCTTCCCATACCTGCATACTGAGCAGAGATAGCCTTGATGCGATTTGGATTAAATATCACACCATATGAGGCACGCTGTAGGTTAGCCTGTGCAAAGTCAGCAGCGGTGAGGTTGGTCTCTAGTTGCTGCTTACCGATGTTAGGGTCTAGGAAGAAATCTGCTAGGTCTTGTGCTCCAGAGATATAACCCATCTTCTGTAGCGCTGCGACGTAGGTTGGGTCTGCTTCTGTAGTCTTAAGGATTGCAGCCTTCATACGTGGCTCTAGGTCAGTTGCGCTGACATTATTCTGGACGTACTTCTTAAGCGAATCATAACTATAGAACTTATCGCTAAAGCCGTAGTTCTTGACAAGTTTTTCCGTGGTAAGGGCGAACTGCATAAGTTCCAATGGAGACTTGCGTTCTGCTCCTGTGAGTCCTTCACCAAGTGAGGTGTATCGAGCATAGAATGGGGAGATTAACTTTGTTCCTGCTTTGGTGGTGAATTCTTTAAAATTGTAGAGTGTCTTGATTGCATTATCCTGAGTCATTCCGTCATCTATGACAGACTGTACAAAGTTGATAGATGCCTCGGCTACATCTGCCGGCATGCCTGTTTCGAGTAGTGCTTGTAGAAGAATCTCACGTGCTGTTGTTGGCTTGTTAACAACTGGAGGAGGGGTATTTACTACAACTGGTGGTGGTGGTCCTACAACTGTACTAGGGGAAGAAACTGGAGGTACAGGATTTGAAGCACTTCCAGTATATACTCCAGAAGGAACAGTAGGGTTAACTAATTGTGATGGCGTATATGGTGTTGCTGGCGCTGTTCCACCAAATACATCTGTAAATGGTGATGCATATTGGCGGACTGCATCTAGTGTTGTTGAGGCTGCTGTACCACCAAATGCTGTTGAAAATGGAGATGCCCACGCTTCTGTTGTTTTACGTGCAGCCTCATTTGACATGTTTGCATCAGCAACTGCTTTAGCGGCAGCAACCTGTGCAGCAACTTGAGCAGCAGTTAGTTTATTACCCGAACCAGTAGGTTCATAGAGTCTCGCCATTATTTAAGACCTTCCTTAAATGCTTGTGCTAGTTCCATGGCCTTGTTTCTTCCATAGGAACTTGTCTGTGCTTCTGCTTGCTTAAGCGCCCAGTTTTCTAACTCGGTAGCGTTCATAGAACGGAAGCCACCTTTGCCGTCTGACTGGTTGATGATTTCTTTGATTCTTGGCTCTGTCAAGTCCCAGTTTGTGTCGAGGTATGCATTAACTGCCTGTACTGCAGGACCTACATATGTCTTGATGTCTTGACCTTCTGCTAGGCTATCTGCCATGCTTGGGTAGAACTTTGCTGCAGTCTTACGTACACCCTGAGCATATGAGTCAATCTTCTGCTTAGCCATATCAACATCTGCTGTGCCAACGACATCAGCGGCAATTGCTGATAGTTCTTCCATGCTAGGTTGAGGTAGGAGGTTATCCTCGTGTACCTTCTTAAGAGCATTGATAATCGTGATAGCCTGTCCTGCCTGCTCTTGACCTGTAATCTTAAAGTTATCCTTAAGGAACTGAGCCAAGAACTGATTCTGCTCTTCTGCGGTGAATCCTTCACCTGAGACAACTGAACCTTTCTTGCTAGAACTCTTTGTTGTACCAGAGCCGGCAGTGGTAGTAGTTGTTGTAGTTGTAGCAAGTTGTGCCTTAGCCTCATCATTAAACTTGTTCATAAAGGACTTGATAAGGTTCTGAGAAGGCATCTTGTTGAACGCCTTGAAGTAAGCCTCATTGAGTTTGCTTGCAGAATCGCTAGCATCTAGCAACTGAAGTGCTGTGGTAATGTCCTTGGAGAAGGTAGGAGCACCTGTTCCGCTGCCACCAGCGCTAAGTTCCTTCTTCATGTAATCGATGTAATCTGTGCCATTAAGGTATCCGCCCTTGAAAGCCTTGGCGATACCAGCATAGTCATCAGCACTGACTAGAGTGGTTGGACCTGTACCCTTAGACCAGCCCTTCTTACGGACTGCTTCAACAAGCCATTCAAAGTTGCTCTTGTTAGGGTCAAGGTCGTACATTTTCTTCATTGCATCAAACTCAGTAGCAGCGGCAGCAGCAAAGTTTTGTGGGTCCATAGCGAATGCCTTGAAGTAAACGCTGGTGTCAGAGCGTATGATGTCTGTAATCTGCTTTCTGGCATCTGCTTGCTGGCCCACCACAGGTCCTTGTTGGTAGTTTGGTCCTGTTGTCACTTTATGCTCCTTGCTTCTTTAAAAGGTTTGCAAATACTGAGTAATACATACGTGAGAATTCTGGGTTCTGCAACATTAACTTGTTACCTAGCGCAGTTAGTTGCTCTCTGTACTGCGTGTTAAGCCAGTAAGAACTACCCAAATCTGGTGTTGTTGTATTACGATTAGTCTGTAGCGCTGCTATTGCAGATGAGTAAGCGTCATAGAACTCTTTAGCCTCTGCATAGACAGGTGATTGCTGGAATGCAGGCTCATTGAGAGCCTTGCCGATTGCAGCAGCACGTGCTTCCTGACGACCTGATAGAACAGTTGATACAGGCTTTGCGCCGTATCTGTTGTTAAGTTCAATAACCTTCTGGGTGTACCAGATGTCAGAGTGTCCAAGCATGGCTTGTTCCTGTGAAATCTGCGATAGTTCCATGTTGTAAACAAGTTCCTCTGCTGCTGCAGATAGTTCTTCTTTACCTAGTTTCTCACGGCGTCCTGTTGCTACCTGCCACTTGTAGTATGACATAGCCGCTTCTCCTCCAGGGAAGAAGTATGGAACAATGTCAGCATCTCGTGTAGCGTACTTAGATGCAATTCCAGGGTTCTGGTTAAGGAATGCCCAGGCATCTTTTGTACCTGTTACGGACTTTGTAGAGCCGCTGAGGATAACCATAAGGTTATTATCACCGAATCTATCGGAGAACTCCTTGATTGCTGCTGCATAGTCACCAGAGTTGTTCTTGGAAATATCATCCCAATACTTGTACAACTGTGTCATAGCGATGAAGTTGTACTTTCTTTCAGGTGTCTTGATGCGAGCAAGCACCTCTTGGGAAGGTGTTGCTGGAGCAATACTCTGGAATAGAGCACCGAAGAATGATGTCCAACGAGACATTGACTGTGCATCGTCGAACAACTTGTTGCGCTGAGTATCATCAGCGAATGGGTTATCTCCATAGTTACCTGTAGATGCTAGGTAACCAGCCCAATCTTTAACGCCCTTTTCAATCTCACTTGAGTTGTTAATCAACAACAAGAATGACTTATTGAGCCATGAAGGTACAACCATGTCAGCCAAGTCTTTAGGCTCACCGAATGGGAAGATAATATCTCTTCCAATATCCCATGCTGGACCAAAAGCGTGTGACTTACCTGATGCAGCGTACAATCCACCGGCAACAGGTCCAACTCCTGGGAATCCAGGGTTGACAGAACCAAATGCTAGGTTAAGAGACTGTACAGGTGCGGTAAGTTGTAGAGCATCTTTGCCGTTCATGTTCATACCAGCAAAGGCTCCGAACAATCCACCTACCATTGGATAACGGAAACGTAGTGTTCCGAACTCATCCTTGTAGAAGAATCCTTCGTTTTCGTTATACTTGGTATCTGTAATGTCGTAGATAGCAGATGTACCTGGCTTGGTAAGTGCATCGTATGCCTTACCGAATCGGTATAACTGCTTAGGATTCTCTTTAACACCAAGTTTGAACCAACTATTGATAGTGTTAAAGTGTGCCTGGATAAATGGGAAAATCAAACGCAGTCTATTGGCAGTGTCTAACTGCTTAGATGCATCATAGAACAGGTTACGTGTGTACTCTCCAGCAAGTCTAGATGCAGTTACGTGAGCATCCATATAGGTCATGCTAGAACGAATGTTAGGGTTCTTCTCGCGGCGAGTAATTTCCTGCTTAATAACCTTAAGCGCCTGATGCTTCTGCCCGATAAGTCTATCTGGGCCTCCATTTTTGCCCTTGATGCGGATAGGAGCAAGTGTTTCTACCGCTGACTTCTGTAATTTCTTGAGGTCATTAAGGTTCATAGCAGGTGCATAGCGACCTACATGGTCCCAGTATGACATGCGATACTCAGGAGAGAAGTTAACTAGGTTTTCTACCTTGGCAGCAAGGGTAAAGAACTCATCTACAAAGCGTGAGATGATGTTCTTAGGGTCATCCATCCAAGCCTTTGTATCAGCAAAGATAGCCTGTGCTCCTGGCATATCCTCTGCTGGGAAGTTCTTCTTAAGTTGTGCGATAAACTTCTTCTCTGCTTCAATTGCATCTTCTACGGATGCTGCACCCTTAAAGCGAGGAATCTTGATAACAACCCCATTAGGCAGTTCAATTTTGCCATCTGCTAGCATCTTCTGGATATAGATACCCTTTTGACCTGTGCCTGTAAGGGACCTGATTGCAGTTGCATAGGATGCTGTTGATTCAGTATCAAAGAGCCAGTTCTGAATACCGACCTTGTTGATGTTATCGTAACTGAAAGGCTTATCAGGATTCTTCAAGAAGATAGCATCAAAGTTAGAACCCTTGACGCCATTCTTTGATGTTAGAGAAGCGTTGTAAATATCCTTGAGGACATCAATTCTTTCAAAGCCATTGATTACAAGTTTATTGTTATCAATTAAATCGTCGACGAGTTGTTTCTCTAAACGAGGGTTTCCAAAGGATTTTGCAACCAATGGCATCAAATCATCTACGTTAAAACGGGCAAGAGTGGTAGCAAAACCTCTATGGAAGTTAGGGTCAGTTGAATCAACTACCTTGTAAATCTTACCAATCATACGGCTCTTGGCATCAGGAGAACGCCAGTCACCTGCAGAGATATGACGAGCCATAAACTGTAGGTGCTCATCAACTGCATCTGAGAACAACGCTGCACCCTTAGGGTCATCTGTACCCTTGAAGAAGTTACCCATCATATCCTTCTCATACTTTGCAGCAGAGTGTGATAGCCACTTCTTGAATGCGTTGCCGTTTGGATTAGCAAGAATCATAGCCATGTAACCAAATGGGTGGTTAAGGAACGATTCGTGACCAGATAGATACTGGCGGAACTGCATTTCACCTACGTTACGTAGGATGTATGAGATACGACCAGCCAACTGTGCTGTACGCCATGTCTCACCTAGGGTAGTATTAAACTCTTCTAGGGCTGCACGGCTACCAGCAAGTTTCTTTGTTTCATCAAATTTCTTGATATTAACAATCAACTTCTTGGTATCTGGGAAAGAAATAACGTCATCTAGGAACTGGTGTACGTATGCAGCGCCATCCATAATAGCCATTTCGCCGTTCTTGAGCATAACTCCTGCATGCTGATTCTCGGCAAGTTGCTTAACTACATACTGGCTGATAAGGTCTTTATCCTTACCTGCAACCTTAAAGTTAGTTTCTAGGAACTGTACAAGTTCTGGATTATCTGGAGCATAGTGCTTTATGATAATCTTGTGAGCATCCTTGAATGCTTCATTAAGAATTCTGCTTCGTACAGCATTAAGGCTACGCTTGCTGTCTGCAGATGCTCTTACAACCTTGTCTACAACATCATCAACAAATGCATCTAGTTCCTTGGTATTCTTAAAGATACCTTCTGCGCCTAGTGCATTGGAGAACCATGTGCGTGTGCTGGCTGTAAGTCTATCTAGGTTGTCCAAAGGAACAATCTTAGAACGTGTATATTGCTTCTTAAGAGCACGTTCCATCTTCTCAACCCTGTCAAGCATCTTAGGGCTGATAGGAAGTGCTGTCTTAATCAATGGAAGTTTAGTTGCAGAGGCTACTTCTGCTTTAAGAGCCATGCTGCGAGCCAAGTTAGGGTCTGCAACAGGGTCTGCTAAGTGCTCACGAAGGATACGCAAGACATCTTCTGGAGTCTCTGCATCTGCTAATCTAGCAGCAATATCCATGTCAATCTTGTGATTGAATAGGCGTGATATGCGCGATGGGCTCTTTTCCTTAGCCACAATTTCAGCAACCACAGCAAATCGCTTGCCTAGTAGCCATTCATTGACGCTTGATAGGTCTTTAGTGAGTGGACCACCCACACCATCAACTAATCCTGCTTCTGCGCGTATATACTCCTTGAAGAACTGCTTCTCACCAATTTGCATCTCAAGGTTCATGAGGTTGCCTAGGCGAATGTTCTCAGGGTTGTTAAGGATATCCTGTGATAACTTGCTATCTTTAGCAACGTAATCACGTAGAATCTCAATCTCTTTAATCTTAGAATCAAGTCCTTGGAGTTCAGCAAGTGCTGCTGCACGTGCTCCTTCTGCCTTAGCAACAGTTTCAGCACTCTCCTTGAGCACAGATAGTGCATCTGGAACTAGACCTTCAACTGTACTCTCAGCAAAGAACTTGCTAAGTTCTGCTTCTCTAGCAGCAACAGCCTTGGCATTAACGATTGCTATGCCACCTGTTGCTCCATGGATAGAACGGATATTAGAGAAAGCATCTGCCTTCCAAACACTTTGGATAGCATCTGTGAGTAGACCCACAGCAAGTGGGCTCTTGCTTGCAGATACTCTAGCAATCAGCATACCAAGGTTCATCTTGGCATCTCCAGATAGCATATCGTCTACAAATTCAGTGTTGTATACAGGACGTAGAGCCTCACGTGCTCCTACTGGAATCGAAGTATCGTTGATAATCTCATCTATGCGCTGATAGAGGCTGTAGCGTGCCTTGATTTCCTTCTCAGCGGCTGCTTTGGTGAGATTTGCATAGTTATCTGCTAAATCTACTACCTTGATGTTCTTCTTTGACGAAGAAATCACAAATTCTGTTGTGTCCTGTGCTCCAATAGTGAACTTACCAGCAGTAGGTAGTTCTTCTACGACAAATGCACCAGGAAAAGCCTTGCCTGTGTTGCTGAAATCAGCAGAAAGTTTAGATAATGTTCTTACTGTGTCAGATTGCTTACCTGCAATAATGGTATCTGCTAGGTAGCGGACAACTTTTTCGTTATTTAGGTCTGGAGATACCTTGGTTGCTGCCTCAGATACAGAAGCAAGCAACTTCTCAGCATGTAAATTACGTACAGCGTTGTCATCTTTTTGCGCTCTTATGAGGGCTCTGTCAGTATTCATGTAATGGTTATCAAGTTCACGCTTGATAGTGCCAAGTTCATCCTTACGAGCCTGCATGAGTTCACGCTGTTGCTTAGGGAAATCACGAATATCTGCTATTGCAGCATTAAGTTTCTTTTCTTCCTGAGCAATTGCACGTACTTTTGCTAGTTCACGACCCTGCTTAGTAACTCCAAGCAGTCCGCCAATTTTAAGTGTAGGTACTTTTGTAGCACTCTTACCGATTGCCGTTGTTCCTAGGCTAAGATATGTTGTTGGGTCTACGGCAACGTTGATTGTTGCATCAATAATACCTGATGCTACCCTGTAAAGGTCTGAGTTAGGGTCTGCGCCTAGACCAGAAAGTGTTGCACGACCAATGGTAAATGACTTGCCATCGATACGTCCAAACTCCTGCATGGCTTTTGCTTGAGTTTTACCAACGCGAGACTCTGGGCTAATGAAGAAGCCAGAGCCAGTACTGACGCCCCCGCCATCTGCAATGTCCTGAACTAATGCTCCGAAAGTTGTTGTCTTTCCAGAGAACATTGTTGCTGGACTTAAATCTTTTGCAAACTGACCAATGCCAATCTCACCACGACCTAGCGCTACAGAGTCACGGACTGCAGTTGTTAAATAATCATATGGGCTACGTAGAAGGGCAAAGCCAACGCGAGTTGTACCCTTAAGACCGCCATAGACGGCATCACGTGCCTTCTCAAATAAGTTCTTATCGCTTCCAATTGAGGAAGGAATGCTCTTGGCTACAGTTGCCGCTCGTACAGCGCTATTGACACCATCAAGAGATGCAACCTTATCGATACCAGGTGTGCTTGCATTAGCACCTGCTTTAACTAGACCTACCACAACCTCTTTGCTAAGGTGTGGATACTTCTTCACAATAGAATCAAAATTCGTATGCTGTGAACCATCAAGAGTAGCAATCTGCTGATTTATGAGACGCTGCAATATTTCATTGTCAGTGTTAGAAAACAGATTTTTTGCTTTCTTCTTTTTAGAATCGTTAGGGTCGTAGTAACCTGGCGTTAGATTTGACACTAAATAAGTTCCGTCATTCCATCTTGGTTATATGCCTCGACATAGCGACGCATTTCTGGAGTTGGATATGCAAGGTACATGGCACGTACAAGAAGTGAACCTGGGTCTACTGTCTCGTATGTCATATCAAGAGCCTCTGGACCACGACCAGGAGTATTGCCTCCAGCACCATCTGTAAGTGGAGTTGCTGGGTTTCCAGGAGCAAATGCATTCTGTACTGTGTACTTTGGTGCTGTTGTCTGCTGGCTTGTTGCGCTACCTGTTGTACCTGTATCAACAGCCTGTGCTAACTGTGTATTGGTATTACGTTCATTGTAAGTTCCACCAGCAGCATTTTCAATTCTTGCTTCACGCTGAATCTTCTGTGTACGCTGAACGAGGTTCTTGTCTGTGCGGTTAGACATTCTGCCTGGCAAACTTGGTTTTTCATTTACTGCCATTTTAGTCCTCGTCTTCGTCCATGTATTTTGCAACATCTACATCTGTTGGAATTTTCCAATTTACCCAATCAGGGTATGAATCTTTATCTGTGATAAGCGCTAGCGCTATATCGTGTTTGAATCCAGCCTTGAGTAGTGATACGTAGTACTCGTTTAGCCAGATGCAGTACATCTCTAAACGATTGTATTCGTTAGTATCTACTGTCTCAACTTTTCTTTTACGAGCAGCCACGTTAACCTCCTAAGCCTGCTAAAATCCCTTGTAAGTCTTGAGGTAGTTGTTGAGCGGTTCCACCAGCAGCGGGTCCAGGAACGGCTGGGGATGGGGGCGCCTGCTCAACTGGGGCTGGTGAACCTGGTGGAACCATCTCTTGCTGCGCTGGTTGTTCAGGCGCTGGTGGCGTGAACACGGCCAAGGCAGCGTTCTCTATGCTATCCCCATTGCTGCGACGTTGAATAACGTCGGCAATATTGCGAATAAGTGTTGATGGGTCTTGTCCTTGTGTAGCCATTGCAGGGATTGCCTGTGCAGTGGCTGTGATTGCGTTAGTAAGATTCTCGCGCATCTTTTCGATTTCAATTCGCTGTTCTTCCAATGAGACGTTAACGCCCCAAGGAAGTTCACGACGAATGAAGTCTTTCGAGATAAGGTCTGCTCCCAATGCTTGAAGAGAGAAGATGAGTGCACGTGAAGGGTCTAATCCTGCCATCAAGCCATATCGGACTTCAATTGAAGTATCGCCCTTAATGTCCTTGCTTGGCATGTACTTTAACTCGTACGGCGTACCCTGTGCCACACCTCTTACGCTCTTGCGTACATCGAAAAGGAGTTCATCCATCTCGAAGCAGGTCTTGAGTACATCTTCCAATACCTCAGCAAGGATGGTTTGACCAGCCTTAATCTGAGAATCGAATGCACCAAGAAGTGCTTGGACACCTTGACCAGTAATGATACTTGCGTCAATGTTTCCAGTTCTACCTTCAGGATATCGAGCACCAAGTCGTAATTCAGATTGGAGGGCTGATTGCTCCTGAAAAGCAGCAGCGGGAACATCCAAACGGACGCGCCCGACACCTTGTGGGTTTGTGGTTCTGATAATCGCATCAGGACCCATAGGTAAGTCAATAATGTCATTAGGTACAACGATAGGTGCTTGGATAGACTTTTCAGCCGCTTCCATTGCAAGGTTTGCAAAACGAGCACGTGCCATTTGTACATAGATGACATCATCGAACTGACCGCGTGAATCTTCATCAATGCCAGGACGACGAGCCACAAAGACTGTCATCTTGCCAATAAGATTCTTAGCAGAGTTCAAAACTAGGTTGTTACGTGAAGGTACATAGAGAACAGTTACGTACTTGTCCATGTACTTGATAACTTCAATCTCCATGTTGAGATTCTGTGAGCGACCAAGTTGACCAAGTAGAGCAGTTTCGTATTCTGGGTATTCAACAATCAACTGAGCCAATGGCTTGAAGTATCTCTTGGTATAGGAGACACAGCGACCAAAGCGGTCAAACTCAGGATATGCACCCAGTGGGTCTTCTACACGGATGCGTGGAAGTTCATCAGTGAAGTCTGGCTCTACATGGATTGGAAGGAATCCGTATGAGAAGTACCAGTCAGCACCCCAGTACATCTGTGACTGTAGGCGTGAGTTGTAGACGTAGTTGTTAGCAATCATGCCACGCTTATCTGCAAACTTGCGTGGCTCATCCTTTGAGATATTGGTTGTAGTGCAGTTAAAGGATGGCAGTGGTGCTAATACCTCAGCCAAGTCACGGGCAGCAATATCAATAAAGTTTGCCACCATTGAGTGTGGCATGCCTTCTGGAAATAAATCTGGAGCGATGCTTGAAAGGTTTCCCTTACGCACGGCAAGGATATTAGCCATACGAGCATCGCGCTCTGCGTGACGTGTTTTTAACGCCTCCACACGGCGAGCAATGCTCTTGATATCTAATTCTGCCATTGTTATCCTAACTTTTGTTTAAAAAAATTATTGACCTCTACGGCCAGTTGCTTTCTTTGCTGGTGTAGCCTTTGCTGCTTTTCCACGATATGTGATAGGAGAAACAGTACTATTACCTGTGCCGCTGTTAATCTTTACTAGGCTAGGTAAACCCTTAAGTTCCCAGTAGGACTTAGTTTTTGGCTTAGCGCTTGGCGTCTTTGTTGTATTGCCAGAATTAATCTTAACTGTGGTATTAGGCTTGCCGGTGTTAACTGATGCTGCACCTTGCTTTGCGGCTTGTCCACCTTTAGCATCCATGGTACGCCATGTTTCTACCATGTTTCTATTGCCTGCACCCTTGCTAGCAGAAACAACTTTAACACTATTTGACTTTGCCTTGTCCTTTGGCTTTGCTACAACCTTTGCAGCCGCTGCTGAGTTAGCACGACGACGTGCAACTCCACCGCCAACTGAACCACCACGTGAGCCGCCACCGACTCCCATTTCTCCACGACTTGAAATTGCCATTTGTTATCCTATTCGTTACCGAACTCGTAGTCGTTTACGTCAACAACGTATCGAGTTTCCATTTGCCTTCTTGTTGC
>JACCDO012291332.1_pt1 | contig 12371 bp, 5 predicted proteins | sample 7446101 | NCBI WGS metagenome assembly JACCDO01 (sample SAMN15323440, study PRJNA562643) | freshwater metagenome | isolation source: river surface water | place: USA:Blue River Watershed | collected 2017-08-16 | reverse complement strand
CCAGACATCCTTTGCGTGACTGGATACGCTCTCAGCAGCATTGACGTATGATTCGATTGTAGGTGCTGAGACGACTAGCGTTTGGCGACTAGCGATTGGGTCATCTTCTGTATGTTTCTTTGTTTTGTTTACAATATATGCTATTTGCACAAAAGAATATTATATTTTTCCGCGCAGACATGTTTTGGTTTTTATATACCAAGCTCAGTAAAGTTGAAGTGCATAAGCAAAGTTTATGATAAATTTCTTGCGCAGACACTCTAATCTCGTTTTATATCTCTAATTTCAGGTTTTGCTGCACTGACTTTCATTAACCAAGACAATTCTTCGTCTTCGTTGGTATCGGTTGACCCTTCATGGAACAGGCGATTCTGTTCTTGCGGTACGATGCTATCTTCTTGTCCATACTCTGGTACATTACTATGAACATTTGCATTTGGATCTTGTGCAAAATATACTCGACTTGTAGCAGCTGGTGCACCGCCGGTGTTGGGTCTGGACTCCCCACCGCTGTTCAGCAGCAGCCCTAATCCTCCTGTTGGCACTTCGATTGGTTTCACAATGAGTTCTGAGTAGTCTCTCATATTAGAAATCATATATTCGCTGAAATGTAATAAATGTCTCTTCGCGAAAGAGGTGTTGTCTACATAAGGGCGAGGTAAAGACATCACAGGATATTTCGGCCGTGGCATTTGATCGGGTACAACTGTCGTCAAAGGACATAACATGCTGTACGTCCAACGACTGCTACCATAGCGATTTATTGCTCTGACACGATATTGTACACTTATTACAAAATGTGCGCATTCCAAAGCCTCCTTCCTGTTAAATACCTGAGAGGGCATGGTGTTGTATCTCCAGTGACCGATACCTCCAGTGGCAGGGTTCAGAAGACCCTCTGGCAGCTCTATTGCTTTATGTAGAAAGCTTAGCAAATCCTGAGAAGAAAGAGTGTCTTGGACATCGCTTATTCCATTGGATGATATCACTCCATCCTCTTGTGGAGATACGTCGCGTACAAGTCGCCAAGCACTCTTTCTCTGCCAAATGCGTGGTTGCGATTGATGAATGTCGCTCGCACCATCTCTATCCTCTGCTGCTGCTCCCATAGGAAACAACCCGGAAGTGCTATTTGTTTGCACTTCAACTGATAAACAGCGTGCAATCCTGAACAGCCGCACTGCATCGCCACCAGTGTAAGCATTTGGTTTATATTGAATGCTCTGGACGTGATTAAGTCCTGTGCACGATTGGACCTTAGGCAATGCGTTTACCTTATCTCGCAATTCCGCACGAATGCCCCAATCTAACTCCTCTATTTCAAAGTCTTCATTGCTGAGGGTCGCGTCTCGAGAGGATCCTGCTGCAGCAGTTGTATCGATTATCGATACAACTTGTGAAGACAAATTTAAAGGAGGAAATGGCGATGTGGGAGATGTTTGCCCGACTAATGTCCAATGCATATCTAAGAATGCATTCTTCTCCAAATCGACTATGTTGTCTAAGTCATCGCCTGGTCCATCTCCGGAGGAAAGACGCTGTTTGCCTTTTGCAATGAGTTCTTCTTCGCGCCGGTCGTACCATGTGACAAGCGCATTCACATCTTTTTCAGACAAACAGCAAGCAGCTGGAATACCTGTGGAGCGTATCATCCAAGCAGATGCATTGCGACGATGCGGTTGCACAGGAGAAAGCAGACTCGAACAAAACACACGAACTCGATAGCGACTAAATCCTTGCAAGCCGCCGACACGCACAACCAAGGTGTTGGGTTCTGCGGAGGAAAGGTCTGCACTTGCTTTATTTAATGCATCTATGTCTGCATTTGCTTTGGCTAAAGCACTGTTAATGGGTCCTTCTAAGACAGTTATTGCAGATGCTTTCGAAGTTTCTTCGCGAGGTCCACGCCTGGGCACTGGTGTAGGTGCGGTGACACTCAGCACTTCTGCAGGACAAGGCTCTGGCCTTTCTAGGCTTGGCAAGGGCAGCGACAAATAGTCTTCAAATGGAAGCAATTGCTCAGCACTGAGCTCTTGTATCAGCGCCTCTCGGCGAGTCGCTGCATACTGCATGCAGGCCTCGAACACCCGATCAGATACTTCTTGATTCAACCATTTAAATACATCGCGACTATCGTGCATTATTAACACTACTTCTCCCTCGTATAATGCCTGTTGCTTCTTGCGTTTGGCTGCTAACTCTCTCAGGGAATATTTATTCGCTTCCACTGCATCGCGGTGTTCTGCAATCAAATCCGGCGAAGGCAAGGGCGGAGGCTGCAGGACAACTGCAGCCAGGCAACACAACTCTTTCAGACGCTTTTGCTTAAATAAGCCAAAGCAGCTTTGCTGCAAATGAGCGGTAAGTGTGACATCCAAACTGCCTTGAATAAACTGAGATCTGCCATCCGACGAGTAATCTCGTTGGGTCACGGCAACGACGACGTTTTTTAGCTGAGGGGGCACCAGTCGTTCTTTCACACGTTCAATGGTCTTCAACAGAACCTTTACAGGTTCTGCTGCCTTTTCAGCTAACATTTGTTTCTTACGCTCCTCCTCTTCTGCAAGCAAGTCGCCGTGCTCATCCAGCACTTTGCGCCACACACGATTCATAATCTTCATGACCTTCATTCGACGATATCCTGCGATCATCTTAGAAGCTGCAATATCCAGACCTTTATCGCGTAACCATTTAGTTGCATGGTATTTTTCGAACATAGCATATGTAATAGAGCGAGCTAGACTAGCAAGCAGTGCATCGCGAGATTTGTTATATTGAATTTGCTCCTGCTGTGCTTCGGGAGATGCTTGTCTGAACTCTTGTGCAGTCATAGTCTGGCGACTGTAACCTAGTCCGTCGACATACACATCTAACAGTTCTAAATAATCTGGAAAAAATTTAATAAAGAAATCGCATTCAAATTGCGTTTTCTTGTGTTGATATTGGATTGCGCTGAGGATTGACACCATACCCGTCTTCTCTAGTTTTGACCGCGACAACTGTATCGCCTCTTCCAACCACTTACACACCTCCATAGCAGAAGAATTTGTACTGAGAACATGAGCTATATCTTTACCTAATGTGACAAAAGCCTTTTCTATATCGTTATCGATTTCAAAATTCGTTGCATGCACTCCACGTAGTTCAGCATTCGCCAACGCGGATATGAAGCCGTGATGATGCAATAAGCGTTTCACCAAGGAGTACTTTTGAAACTCTACAGCAGCTAAAGCTTCTCCTACTTGCTCTTTCACGATTTCATTCAGTCGAATGCTTTTGTTACTTAAGGTGGGTCTGCGCACACACCATGCCTTGCGTAAATACAATACGACTGCTTCATGTACCCACCGACGAAATGCGGATTGATCCCAATGATGAAACGTTGCTTCATGCATCCAATGTATACGATCTAAGCGGCGCTGTTCTGAAACCTTTTGCATTTTTTCTTTGTGTTTTATTTTGCGCTGCTGTTCAATACTGAGCATTTCAAACCATATCTTTTTTTTCTCATCTAGAATACGCGACGCTGCCATATTAGGTCCACGTTCTTGATGCGTGGCATAGTATTTCTGCTTAATTTCGGTTTGTCTTGCCAATCGACGCACATCTTTGTGGCGCTTAGCACGCTTTTTGCGCCAAGCTCGGTTTTCTTCGTACTCCTTGACCACTGATAACATATTGATGAGAATGTCATCGTACATTCTCGGTAAGGTCAGCCAAAAGTACTTGCCTATTGTATTGCCACGTTTTCGAGCAGGTTCTGATTCAATATCTGGGAAAGAAGTAAAGCACAGCTTGAGCAAGGCGCACAGCTTTTGTACCTGTTCTCCGCCTTTGTTGTACGCCTCCAAATCTACAAACTCAGACAACTGCACCACATTAAATCGTGGATGCCAGACTCGCTTATTCTCAAACTCCTGCAATGGGCGACGTAATAGGAGTTGCAACACGATAACACCCAAGCATTTATAATCTTTTTGCATTGAGTGCCTCATTTTTTGCAATTCGGTTAGGACACTCTCTTCACGCTGCTTTGTCCTAGCGTCTTGCGTCGGGTCTTTTTCTACCAGTACTTTCCCTTCCCATTTAGGATCCATCGCTTCTAATTGTGTGAATACAGCCCCACGATGCAGTGTATAACTCATGGTAGGCCGTATATCTTCGGCGCTCTGAGTCATCGGGACGAGCGCGTTCCCCGAGCTATCAGAAGCAGACCTGTTCTTCGGCGGAGATGGCGAGCGCGCAGACGCAGTAGGACTCTGCGCTCTTTTAGACTGCACTTCACAGCTAGCCAGCCATGGTCGCGGGTCGATCCACGCATGTCGCGCTGTAGTTCCCTTTTTCCAACGCTCAAGCTGCCTCTTGTACTTTACCTGCTGAGCGCGTGACATCCAAGACTGAATTTGGCCACGATATTCATATTTCGATTGCGCTACGGTACTCTTAACCGCAACAGCAACAGCCATATCTGGTAATAGAATCACATCATCTATTGTAAAGTGTCCGAACACTGCGTAATGCTGGTGGACCCATTGTAGGGTCTGCAGCATCTGCGACACCCAGGCTGTGATATTGGGCCACGACAGTCGACGGCGATTTTCTAACGCCGCTGTCAATGACTCGCTGCGAAGCCATCTACTGTCCAACACATTGTTGATATCTAAAGTCTGTTGTGGCGCTTCACCGTCAGTTGGAGGGAATTCTAATTCCTCCGAATCCTCACTATCACTGCTGTCCGTATCTTCACAATTAAAAGCATCTTCCGAATTCAAAAAAGCTTCTCGTCGCTTACGTCGTGCAGCACGAGCACCTTCCTGAGAAGGGGAATTGTCTTTGGAACCATTTTTTGCAGATTCATTATTGGTTGCCACTGCAGCATTTGGGGTGGGGGAACCAGCACTGACCAGAGACGTTGTAGGCGAAGCGTTCCCTTTCGAGACATTAGCATTTGGCGAAGAACTAGCTTTAATGTCTACTGTACTAGAAGTTGGCCCAGCATCTTCTAAGTCGCTGTCTTCTTCGTCTTCTTCATCGAATTCTTCATGTACATCAGGCAGATCAGTTAGGATACTTTGGTTTTCGAGTGCCGTAGTCACGGTTGTAACGGATTCAGAGTCCTGATCTTCATCTATCACAGTAGAAACACTTTCATCTTCGCCATAGCGAAGAATAATTTGATGGGTATATGCAGGCATAGATTCTCCGCGTCCTTGTTTTAATCCTAACATCCCAAATGCGCCCCCAACCTGAAGAGTCCATTCCCAGGGAAATGATTCTACCTCTTTATAGCTGGATATAAGCTTGACTTTTGCAGCCATATCTTTGATCTGTTGCTTTAGAGACTTGGCAGGGGGAGCACCCCCACTAAGATACTGTTGTCTATAGCTTTTCAGGTCGTTATTAGCAAGTGCTTCAGACTTGGCATTCGCAGAGGAGATTGCATTTTCATAAGCGGAGGAAGGTGCGCTTTTAGACAGCATGCAACCCATTAGCGGTAAAATGCGAACGTCAAAAGCTAAAGATGCTGGATTTCGAAGTCGTGACTCTTGTTGTGTTACGCGAACGACTGTGTGCTTTGTCGTCAGACAAAGCAACTTCAATACTAACTCGTCTTCCGGAGTTATAAATTTGTAAGTATTTGTATATAAATTGCGATTAGCAAATCCCCCCCTTAAGTCCAATTCTGCAGGAATAAAACATCTTGCCAGTTCTTCGAACACGTCGTGTGTGTGATCTTTAACATTTTCCATGCTAGCCTCGGCGGCGATTTTTGATTGTTTTTGTGCCAGAGCCTCCATTCTTCGGCGTAAAATAGATTCATCACCCTCGCCATTATTGCTCTGGCGTCTTTTCAGCATGGCTTCTCTTCTTCGAGCAAGTGCTCCTTGGCCTGTTGCATTGCTTTCAGCCTCATCTGATATTCTCTCTTCTTCGCTCATAATATCAATATATTACGCGATTTCTACTTAAATCTAGTCATCACAAGCAGAGTTCTGATTGAAAAGCTTCCTTAAAAATAATTGTAATTTCGTTTTTTTAAATGCCGAAGTTGAAAAAGAGGGGGTTTAGGGTTAAAGTAAAGAGGGTTTGCATATGTGCGATTCTTTGCGTAATGGCATCATTTCAGCATAAAAAAAAACAAAGTGTCCAGGACTTTAGACGCCGTTGGAAGCTGCAATCTCTCAGTGAGCAATTTGCAGGCAGCAGTTTTGATCATCTCTGCGTGCTATGTGAAGAAGGTGAGCTCACATACGAAGAAAGTCTTAAAAAACTTTCTCAGTATAAAGAGACTGAAAAGGCTGTTCTAAAACAGTTCCCAGGTGCAACTGAAAGCAAATATACTCTGGAGGTAAGTCGATTAATTTGCCTTAGTATAAATGACAGAGTATATAAGTAGTGGTTTCCGGATATGTTAATGGATTCTCAATTGTATTTTTTTCTATTATTATTTATTTATACAAACTATATATGCAGTATGTCGCAGGGGTCTTAAGTTCTCTTGGCTGCACGGATGATAACACACTCTATGCACAATCCGTATGTCCCGATGAAATCAATCACGAACCTGGCGATATCACTGACCTTTTCACCAATTATTTAGGGAAAGTGTTTCATCTCGGTGGGTTGGCCGGAATTCCTTTCACTGGGGCAACAGGGTTTAGCGCTTACAGTCATCATGTACCTGATGGCGGTAATCTCCTCATCTTGTTTGCGCCACATATTGGACTTTCGAATAAAAATGAATTTGGAAAGTATTCACGTGATTTTCAAAGTGCAGATGGAGCTGCATGTGGTGCATGTGTAGGGGCTTATAACCATTGTATTAATGGTGGTGAAATTCCTGATGCGGCGGCGATGTTTGACGATCCCTTTGATTACCAAATGAACTTCATCAAATGCGAAATAAATAAAGTAAAGGATAAGATTCTTGATAAAAAGCCTCTTGGTGAATGCGCTGTGCAAAGTGAATTAACTCGTCAAATGTTTCAAATATGTTATTCCTTTCTGAAGAAAATCATCAATACAAAGAAAGGACGTGTCATTGTCCTGGGAGGCATTCAGATCAACATGCCACGCCCTATGAATGATTACTTTCAACCACTTGTCTTTGAAATCTATGAACAAGATAAAGAAGTTGTTGACAAAATGCATGTATTTAAAGAGCCATTGAAATATGTGCCAAGGTAGGCGCCGCCATCATTGCGGTCAGAACGCCGAGAGAGACTAATGGTTTCCTAGTTGCAGCTATGAGTATAGGTAAACACATATATAACTTTGAAATTTCAGCACAGCCAATAAACATGATGTGTGGGTCGCATTCTGTACGATCGCCCTTGCGGGATCATCGCATCTGTAAAATTTTATTTATTTATCATTGTTATATATAAACCTAGTATGAGTGCATATCCCTGCTATGCACTCATACACTCTTACCCGCCGACATCACCCATTCCGCCCACTGATTTGCTGATTATGCAATCGATAAAAAAGGAGGTTACGAGGAACGCACTCGATCTTGATGTCACTGTAGTGTACAGCTCGTTTCCAGAGAAGGTAGTCTTCTTGCGGGATTTCGTGGCGGTACTCAATGTCTTCGTGTTTGCGCCAAAAAGTACGGGCGTACATGACGACCGGGTGTGCGATCACATTGCGATAGTTCAGTTGCAGGCGGAGGTCAGTCATGTTCTTAAAGCGCACGGGTATGTTCTTGATGTAGATATCTCTGCCAGATAAATCTTCGCGCACATATTCGAATGGGGAGGTTACTAAGTCGGCACCCGCCTTGATGCGCCTCCACTGGAGCAGGAAGCGGTCATGGTGGTAAAAGTCATCCAGATTGACGTTGGCAACAGCCTGATATGAACCGTCCACGCGCTGGTCGGGTATGTGACCGAGCAACCGATCCAATAGGTAATTCATTGCCACGCTGTGGTTTGCGAGGGGTGTGTAAAGAACGTCCCACCGCTTGTTGGGAAACAGAAACCCGTACTCGTCCCGCAGGAACTGTTCTGGCTGATCATGGTAGTTGAGTTCAACCAAGTCAAAGTTCCGGTAACTTTGGGTTGCCAATGAATGCAAACACTTCTTGATCCAGCGTGCTGGGATCATTTCCCGGGAGCGCTTGTGGTACAGAATGACCGCGAGTGGGGCAGCGCGCTCCACATGTGTGTTCTTACCCTCAGTGGATACATCATGATGCTTATTTTCATTTATATTTGTCTCTGTGATAGGAGTAGCCATCACGCTTGAAGATAGTGCAGCACATGCAAAAATCAACGAATACAGGATAATGAACACAATAGACCATCGATGGAAATTACACTTCGCGGTTCGCCCAAACTTATCACTTTTTGATTTCGATAATGCACTCAGCTCAGAAGGAGAATGCATTATAATTTATATAATCATATTACAAAAGTATGATGGTTTGCATTGCTGCAATGTTAAAGTATGCAGCAGCAACTTCCGGTCGTAAAATGATTGTGTATCGTAAAAGTGTAATGCTTAGAATTCTAATAATTGGAGAGTTCTTTAACTACAACTTTGCAATAATAATATCGAAGAGCACTTCAGCAATAAAAGATTGATTATCGAACAATATATTGGTGTGTTGAAACTCAACTGCGCCTATATTTTTTTCGGTCCCTCCGGAAAATCGAAACTCCCACAAGGCAAATCACCACTATCACCTCGTGTTGACAACGCAATTGCGGCCAACCGTGAATAACACTTCTTCGCATATCTTAATCCCTGACTGCGCTCTATGAACTCACCTGGAAATGAACAAAAACACATTAATTAAATTACAAATAAGAGGAGTACCCATTACCCGTACCCAGATGAAATGTACCCATTCACCTCTCCGTCGCGGCCTTCGCAATGTCGATCACGATGTGATCTTGTGCTACGCTTAGTCCTGTCCCCACGGGTTCTTCAGGCAGCAATCCATGGAATCGTATCTTTACCGTTTCCACGACTTTGAGTATTGCGTATAGGTCCAACACCTTCACCTGCTTGTTCGTCATCGAACCGAATGCACCCGTTTTAAATGCTTCCGCATCTGTTATAGGTTTACTCCCTTTTGCGGCTGCTTGTAACCCAACATAATCTAACCCACGAATGCGTGCAAAAACTCTGTAATCTAAAGCAAAAGTGTTTTCTGGGAAAATTTCTACTACAGTCGCATTCGGTGGCAACCAGAACAAATGGGTCAGCCCACTGCCATGCAAGCCAAACAAGATGTCCGCAGATGCCACTCTTTGCACTTGCTCCACAAAAGGTAAAGCCGAAAAGTCTGATACAATAAGTTCCACATCAGGAATCGCGGATAGTAATGCAATGATTCTAGCATCTAATTCTGGTGAAAAGACTCTGGAACGATGCCTCGTTGTGTACAGCAGGCGTAACGGCCTCGGAGGGCTAAACTCGTTGGTCAGAGACGGAGGCATACTACTGCTACTGCTAAGTAAACCAATATCCGATGTCCCTATCGAAGGCAAGGACACCACGGAATTTACCCCGGAGTATTCCCAAAGACGACGGGCCATTTGTAAAGCACTCTGTGCATGTTCCTCGGCCTGTAATACCACATTGCCAAGCATCTTATTCAGCTTCATACATGTGGAATCGAAGTATGACATATAGCGATCTGAGGTCACGACTACTGGCATACACAGTCTTCCGCTAGGTGCCTGCTGAGCTGCTGCCAGCATACTCTCCCAGGTTAGAATATTTGCATTTGGATATAAAGCTTTGATGGTATGTGCAGTCATTTCATGTGGGGCAAACAGACTGTGAGGGCTGCCTGGAGAATATCTACCAGGTATTATATATGCTACATGCCTGACTTCCATGCGACGCGCCTGACCGCCATTGAGCCAAAGGCCAACGAGATGCTCTAATGAATGAAAGAAATTTTCAACAAACTGTCCAAAATCGGCAGCAATCAATGTTACGCCGGGCAATAAGCGATCTCCTTCATTCCATTGGCTTTGTACGTTAGATGTGCTGACATGATAGGAATGTTGGGGTGGGTAGAGTCCATATCTGTCAAATGGTCGCCGAGTTGACGCTGAAGTTGGACCGTTTGCCTCAGGATCGTAAGCTACAAATGTTGACGTCTTACTGTCAAGACAAATGTTCGAATAAGCTCCGTATGGAACAGGAGAATGTGGGGCGAGATTGGTTGATACAAATGCTTTACCGACGAGTGTAGCAGGTATTTGCTCTACCATTACCGCGTTTGTTATGTTCGCGAAAGAAATTGCGCCCCCATCACGCTGGCGATGACTAGCTCTCAACACGTATGGGTCTGTTCTACGTATCTTTTCATAAATGTCATTAGACATGCGGGATTTTCCAAATGTCAGGCTGTAAATTGCAATCAGGCCGACAGATATAGCGAATATTGTCAGTAAGAACAACCATCCCCGTTTTGATAAATCATAAGCTTGCATCATATTAGAAGAAATATATTTTTAACTTTCAAAACATCGTCTCGTGATAAGTATTATTAGATGACCCTTTTCTGGTTACTTTGGGAGCGTCCAAACGCGAAGAAGAAAGTGTGTCGAAAACTTTTCCCAATTGTCGACAATACAAATAAAAGATAAGAGCTGTTCTGGAAGCTAATATTTTAAAGCGAGTGCTGATCTCATCTCTCTCGCATTTTGTTGTCCTGTAACTGCGCTTGAAACTTGACTGTAACATACACTCTTTTGCGTGTCGGGCGACCTAAGAGCAGCCTTGACACACTGAAAGGAAAACAAGCTCCCCTCTCTCTTGAAAGATAGCAGTATCAGAATTATGGGGAAGGATCTTACTGAATTAGGTGATGTGCGTGATGAGGAGCACCCGCGATCTTGTTGCGGTAATCGATGTGCCCTTTTCCCATGCTGCAACACTCGGATTAGCATTTGGAAATGCAAGAGAGTTGAAGATACATGTCTTATGTGGAGTGTTATTGGGCTCGTTGTATCTCTAATAGTATCTCTAGCACTTCCACCGATCCTTGCTCGTGAACTCAATAATGGTGTTAACGAACAGGTTGTTATGACTCCAAATAACCCGAATCTTCAAGCTTTTACATCTAATATTCAAGCAAGTGACACGCAGATCCAATATGATTTGACATTTTTTAATATCACGAATCCAGAGGAAATGATGGCTGGTGGAAAGCCTACTGTAAATCCTATAGGTCCCTACAGCTATAATGAGTATTTCCAAAAATTTGACATGACTTGGAGTGCTGATGAAGAGACAATTACATATAACAGACAAAGATTCTTTGTATGGGCAGGAGAAAGTAGAAATGAGGGCTTATCTCAGGATGATGAGCTCATTCTGGTAAATCCGGTTGTAATTGCTATGGAGTTCTTGTTATCAAAGATATCTGCAAATATTACCGCCATGATAGAAGTGACCCTTGAAAAGGAATTAGAAATATATTATACCAAAGTACAAGAGGGCATTCAAAAGGCTTACGACGAAATAGACGCTCGCAGGCTTCTGCCTGCAGCTCAGAAACAGAAGCTCGAAAAGCAATTGACGACTATTCAAAACGAGCTCGCTTTGATGAATAGCCAATTGGAAGATTTCGTGTCCACGAGCAATCCTTTTGATCTTGTCTTAAAGCTGTTGTTAGCTAAATCCCCGTATGGACTTACACCGTTTACTAAGCAGCCTCCGGGACCTGCATATTTTGGTTGGCTGAACGACCCCATTTTAATGGAGGTACAAAAAATGCTTGATTTGGTTGCAAAAGAAACAAATATCACAATACCATTCTCTACAGCTGTCCCTGGCTCGGTAAGCAATGATACTAGCATCGAAAGTGTGCGGCAGCGTCGAGGGCGAACGACCCTTCAGACCGGCAAAAGCGATGCCAAGCAAGTGGGTATGATTTTGATCTCCGACGGCATGACAAGTGTCTATGGCTGTGTCAACCCTATGGCATCTCAAAACCTATCTCAATACATCCCCGGTGTCGATTTCCCTTCTTGTGAAGTGTTTGACCTTAGCTGGAACGAGTCCACCATCAAAGCCAAGGGCTATAACCCTGCCTGGGCAACTGCCGAAGCCAATCTTGTATCCGGTCGGTACGGAAATGGCGAGTTGTTTGCCAGGCCTCTCAACCCATTCCATACTCCAGTATATGTTGGTGATGTATTTCGTGGAGTGCCTTTGGAACATGCGTCGACTCAAGATTGGTACGGGGTTGATGTCAGTCGCTTGCAGATTAGTAATGTAGATATGCAGAATTCGAGTGTTGTTCCAGCGAATGGACAGTATTACAGCGATGGACCCATGGGTTTGATAAACCTGACATCCGCAATGGGAGCTCCATCATTCGGTTCCTATCCTCATTTCCT
>JACCDO011144925.1_pt1 | contig 12372 bp, 10 predicted proteins | sample 7446101 | NCBI WGS metagenome assembly JACCDO01 (sample SAMN15323440, study PRJNA562643) | freshwater metagenome | isolation source: river surface water | place: USA:Blue River Watershed | collected 2017-08-16 | reverse complement strand
TTACTTTTGCTATCACTTGTTGTGCTGGTTTGCCAATCAGCACTCTCAGTTAAGCCGTTTCTCTCCGCACAGTCAGCGGTCTCCGACACAGCCAACCATTCGACCCCGATCCCCACGTCACCCTCATCGATATCCGTCGCAATATACTTGTGCTCATCTTTTCGACTCTGTTGCACAAGTTCTACACTCTGGTTTGAAGAGGATGACCGAGCTGTAATTACTCCGTTGCCTGAATTGTCGCTACTGAGTTCACGCTTGTTGTGCTTCAAATCCACATTGCGGCAAGTAATCCAACCACAAAAAGCTTGCGGGACTAATGCAGGATTATAATTCATTTTTATGTAAAGTTGGTCGTGTAAGAATTAGACGTGTAATATATGCAAGATGATCAAAATCAAACCAATAAAAGAACACTCAAGACGTCGTCAGACAACACAAATAATTCATGATAAATCACGATGCGGAGCACGTACGCTTTATCTGGTAAGCCGCCCTTAGCAGCCCAAATGCGACAACAACGATGAGTGCTGCTGCCGATGCGACGTCTGAAAGCAAAATGCCTTTTGAAACAGGGTCTAGTGCCAGAGGAATGTCCTGCAGATACTCGACCTGAGCCGCGAAGGGTGGACGCGGTTCAATGCGCCAATATAAGTCGGGCGTATTGGGGATGTGCACGTATGCAACTTTACTGGCAAGACATGAAGCAAGCGCGGAAGCGTAATCTGAAAGATAGAGCGGAATGGTGAGGGTCCATGTATGCGAATCTAAAGAAAGAAGCACGGCATCCAGGCATTCAATTAAGAACACTTACCTTCAGTACTATAACGCTCCATGCATCTCAGTAATTGTGTATAGTAATCATAGATATCTGAATCTGATACGAAGATAATATTCTCTACTTCAGCAGCACGCCGGGAATCGATCGTTGATAGCTGGTCCTGTTGCGATGGCTTCGTCAGACTAGCTACATCCAATATTGTTACAGGAGAGTTGCGTAAATACCGAGAGCAAGGAGTTTCCGGTTCATGCAGGATCTCCGGCGTCAATAGTCGGGCTAACAATGACCCCGCACGCACAGAGGTTGATGCAACCGCGCGTGCGACGCGCGGCTGTACATTAGCGAGAATATATAAAGACATGGCTCGAGGCGGCAATAGCGCGTGTAGCGAGACTCGCCAACCTGCAAGAATCTGTAAGGTGTCCATGACAAACTGCTCTCCGTTATGTGCCGTGACAAAACAAGAATCCTTATCAATTCTCTCGCCACTGCTAACATCTCTTCCCAAGCTACTACTACCGCCACTGCAAATATTGTGCGGCATAAACACGGATTTTGAAATTCCGTTGTCATCATTTTCAAACACACCTGCTTGGTTTCGTTTGGGTTCATTTTCAATCGTGTTAGACGACATATTCCCATCATCGGATGCGTACTGCTTTACCCATGATACATAAAGATTATATACAACTGCATTAAAAGAACCCAAATATGTGGAGTGCTGCCACTGCGACAAATCGAGCTGGTCTGCGTAGCGTACTATCGCACGCTCGTCCCATTGCATCGAGCTTGCAATGTTTGAATTACCAGGACTTTGAGATGTTACCGGTTGGAGTCGAGGCAGATAACTAGCATCGTAGCTTACAGGCTTATAATCTAAAATAGCGACCTGTCCAGTTAATACTGACCTTAACGCAAGGCCGCTAGTCTGCAAAGCGAAAGTAGCACCGGTAGAAATACTAATGAGCTGCTTACGAAATGAAGTAAGTTGATAAAGCTCAATTGAATCGATTTCAGACAAAGACGGCAAGCTATTTAAAGGCAGATTATCTCCATTTATCAAAGAAACCTCATCGGGAAGTAGGCTTCGGTGTATATTTGATCTAAAATGATCCGAGTTTTGACTAACTGCATTCGACAGGAAAAAAACAACAAATACAAGGAAAAAATCAACAACCTTCCAAAACTTTGATAGATTCTTCATTTAAGACAAAATAAGACGCCGAATAAAGCATCTACATCGCGAGGATCGTTTCTTCTTTTTAAGGCAAAGTTGAACGCTTAAAAGTAACAGGAAGTATCCGGCGGAAAAAAGTGCATAGCTGCGAACGACTGGTAATATTCTAGTTTACCTGTATCATGTCAAAAGGGTATGATAATAGGTTTATGGTGTGCCCACCTACCTTTAATGATGAAAATGAGTGCCCAAATCTTGCAGAGGCGAAGCAGTCTCATGTTGGATTGAAGAACCATGGATATTCAGGAAAGGATACATCCTTTCCACAAGATAAAGGCGTTCTAAGTGCTATGATGCGCGCTGCAAATATGGACATGAGTAAATTCACTAAAGCAGAAGCTAAAGATATCCCAGGAAAAACTGGCAGGAGCCGTGGAGGTGGCACCTTCAACAGGTTACTAGTTGACGTCACCAATGAACAACAAGCTGAGCAGGCAGAAAGAGATGAAAAACATGCATTAGATGTGCAGTGCGAAGATGCATTAGATACAGCACGACAGTGGATGCAGGTAAGGATACACAGTTGTAGACTTGCACCTATCTTGCGAATTGCATATTATCTTCTATTAATTGACTATGACTTTCACGCTAACCAATTCACTGCCTGTTCCTGTATTTTTACGTACATTGCACACTGTTGTTATAATCATCACCCGTAGATGGAAAAAGATGAACAATTAGCTAAGGAAGTGCAAACATCCATCGAAACCGAACGCATGAAAGCTGAACAAGCAAAAAAAGATGAAATCGCTCGCGGTGAGCGCGAAGCCTTGCAAGTAGCTATTCAAGAAAGAAAGCGCATAGCTGCAGAGGCACAGGCTAGGAAAGAACAGGAGGCATTGGACCAAGAGTTCGCCCGTCGGAGCATTCTGCGCGATGTGGAGGAGCAGCACGAACTCAAAACGCTTTGCGAAGGTGACGAAGAGGCCGCAAAGCGAGTTCATCAGCAGCTGCAAGATGAGTTGCTTGCTGAAAAGTTACAGGAGGCTGAAAACCAAGCTGCTGCGCAACGGGAGGAAGAACGTAAGCGGTTGGAAAAGGCGCAAGCAGCGAAGGACTTTGAAATGGCGAGACGAACGCAAGCGTGTATAGATGTAGAGATACAAGAAGAGAAAACTGCCAGAAACCAAGAAAAGCTTGCAGTAGCCAAGGACTTTGAAATGGCGAGACGAACGCAAGCGTGTATAGATGTAGAGATACAAGAAGAGAAAACTGCCAGAAACCAAGAAAAGCTTGCGAGGGAAAAGGAAGATGCGTCTATAGCGCTTAAGTTGGCTGTTGCTGCTTCACGTCAGGAGCACCGTCGACTGAAGCGTCTGAACTTGATGAAGAGCCCTACGCTTTTCAACTCTATCGAAAAAGTTATGAGCCAATGGGAGCAAGCCGAAGCTGATGTTGAAGATGTAGCTGGGGGGCTGTGTCTCACTCTCCTGCTGCCATTCCTCAGGGACATTCGTCTGAAAGCCATCAAAAATAACACAATCGATCTCGAAGTCTACCGTATCATCGGCAGAGAAGAAGCCGACAAGGGATTAACAACAGACGAGAACAGTCAGTATTGCGCTGAGTTTGTCATTGATGGGCGTAATGTTGACATTTCCAGTAAAGATTTGTCATTTGAATATTCATCTGAATCCGGCTTGCTGCACGTCTATGTCGAGAGCGTTCATTTGGACCAACAGCCTGGGGATGAGTCCGCCATGCTTGTCGGCGCTGCTACAGCGAGCTCAAGTGGCAAGGAAGACATCCGTCCTCGCCCGAATAACCTTGATAAAAATAATGCTTCTACCCATCAGAGTGGTAATGCCAGCGGGGTGGTGGGCAAATTAGCAAGCAGTTTTAAACGTTTTTTTTCTCGTAGTCATGAGAGCCGGAAATAATGCCTGCACAATGTGCATATGCAGGCAAAATGTCTGCGCCATTATTCTCTGGTATAACGCATCTTTGTAAAGTTTGACTGGCGTCACGTGTTTCGACTCATGCTTTTGTAAGGAAGTTGAACAGGTCTGCCCTTACATCAAATTTCTAGGCAAAAGTATACTGCTCTATCACCGAACCATTCAATGAATCTTTGTTTTTATAGTTCAAATCAATCGGCTTTAACGCTTATTCATGTCGTGTTAATGCGCATCTGCGACAGTCGTATAAAGTTCGTCGAGAACTAAGCATTTTTTTATACATATAAGAATAATAAGCAATATTATAAAATATAATTGAAATGATATTCGCTCAGGTGGCTCAATACCCCTAGATACGCTCACATGTGAAGAACAGAGCGCGATATTGTGTCCACATCAGACTATTGAACGGTTTGGTATAGGGCACATCCATCAAGCGCACTGTACCGTTATTAATAAAACCCGTTTGCTCGATGTGTGCACTAGTAGCAGCAGATGCATGCTCAGCCTCTTTGTAGTCTTTATGTACCAGGAATCGGAAACCACATGCTTCGATGACAGTACGCAGCTCTTCCCAGCTGAGCTCAATGGAGGCGTCGTATCTGGAGTCGCCAGTGCCTTCAGAATCGCTCCTCCAATGGTATAACAGCGGACCGAAGTTGATCCACTTGCCCCCGGGTTTCAAGCAATGTCGTAACGTTCGCAAATACTAGTATATATATATATATATTTAGATAGAAAGGCAAAGGACAAGCATACCGTGAGAATGAATACTACATGAGACGTGGGAGTAGCCTTTCAGCGATGCATTTACACATGGAATGTACGTATTTCAAACTTACCTGCATGACTACTGGTGCTGTGTCTAGGAAAAAACATGTCACTACAGCATCGAATACCCCTGCGTTGGAGCTAGCATCGCCATGGGAGCTGGCGGGCGTAGGGTCAGAGGTGGGCATCGGTCCGTACACATCATTAAAGTCGCCTGCTGACATTGAAAAGCGCGGAAATGCAGGAGGGCTGCATGCCACATGTCCATTGTGTGCCGCTTCCTCAACATAGTGGAATTTTGATCGCCGAAGTAATTCGCAAGCTGGTACATCAGGTATGGTAATCGGCTTGAGAACGTCCGACACGCGCAACACATTGCATACTTTGTCCACGTAAGGACAAATCTTATATGCTTGAATTGAAGAGCGGCCATCTTCTGCGTCAATACCTACGCCATTCAAGATGTAATTGCTCGCCATGAGCATAAAGGCTGAGAACTCATTGCCTTCAACGCTGTAGCCCTCGCAGCAAATGTCAATAGGAAGCCTGGCCAGACCACAGCCTGGGACCAAAACTCGCTGGTGATAAGCGTTGCTACCGTCTTCTAATACAGGCAATCTGTGGCAAAGCTCTTGTACAATAGGATTAAAGGTCAGAGCTCGTTCAGCGGCGCCGTTGGAACTCCATTCTCTGCTGAGTGAATGGAGAACCGCTTCACTGCGGTGCTGCAGTATTCAAGTGCGTGCCATAATGGGAGAAAATGTCAAAAGCAGAATACATGTATTACAAAATCAAAAGAAGGTCGGAGGGAGGTAAGAGAATGAAATTGGGGGATTTAATTGGAATTGAGTAAAAGATAAGGAAAGACGGTACGCACCTGTTGGGCCACGGAGATGCTTGGACCATCGTAGGGGTCAGGTAACATTCTTCGTCCATGATATGTTCCAGACCGATCAGCCCAATCACGGGTAGTTTCTTGATAGAAACGTACAACTTCTTCAAAAAAATCCATGTTTAAATTCAAAGCTTCCTGCGCTTCACCTAACCTTTCATCTGTAAGGCGAGGTAATAAGGAGGCAAATTCGGGACTTAAGCGATCAAGATGCTTTTGACGTCGCGACATGTCAAAATTGAGAAATTCTCCATAGAGAAGAAACGTTCGCATAACATCAAACCAATGAAGCTCTTCTTCGCTTCGAACACCTGATCCAGTTGTCGACGACTGATGATTGGAAGTTGTACCAAGGTGCGACTGATCTTTCTGGCGATGTAGCATGTCTTCATTATTAAGGTCGTGTCGATGAGATGCACTATGATTGTGTTGATCATCTGAATGTAAGTGTTGATGAGAATTCTGATGAGAATTCTGATGAGCATCGCTGCTCTGAGAGATTTTCTCATTGCAATCTGCTATATTCGTCATTTATTATATGACGACCAGCAATTTAACAGCTTTTAAAAAGAGGAAATCGACAATAACCCCCTAACCTACCTAAAAGATTTTTCAAACCTGTAAAAACGTGTCTTTAGTAGTCCAACTTTTTAGCAAATTATTTTAATTAAGATCGCTAATAAGCATAGTATTTGTTCATTGGCTCAACCTCCGGTGTATTTAATCGATTAGCCAACTTTCTCTTCTGTTGTATCACCAACAGGAGTGGACACCACCCCTCGGTGAGGCTAACTCCGATAGGGTTACATATCGCAAGGCATGCAGAAAACAATTATACATGCGTGTCTTTTCTAAACGCGGAAAGTTAAATTAGTTTTGATTTAAATTTTTTGAAAAGTGATAGGAGGTTTTGGCCCATTTAAGTGCGTCGGTGTACAAGTTCATGACACTCAAAATATGAATCATACGTTATAAAATTAAGCAGGAAGCAAAGTCGAGCAATTCGATCCCAAGTCAAAAATAGCCAATTAAATACATACACAAAATATAATTCTTATTTGCTCGTTAGCCTTTTTGGTATTGAGTGGAAACTCGGATCCAGGTTTCTCTGACAAGAGACGATATCATTATTCGAAGCATGAAAATCCTTGTAGAAAGAGAGGAAAAAACAAGCAATTATTTACCTGGCTTCATGCTGAACCATGCGCTTCGTTCTTACTTTGTACAGTATGCGATAACCGCACGAACGACATAAAATAGGATCATGAGGGCCGAGGGACTCATCATTTCCACATGAGCCACATAAGTACTTGATCTTCACAACTCCTGCTGGATTATTATCATTATTGGTCTCCATGTTATAGTTTAATCAAAGCTTATCTTATTAATAAAGCTGTTCAAAAGTAATTCTTGTGTCTAGGAATGGAGATGCTTCGCTCGATTCTGTGCGGTCCGTATTTCAAGCTTATATGACAGAACTCTCCACAAAAAGTGTTTAAGAATGGTACAAGATCTAAGAAAAAGATCGAATACACTCGAAAAAAATGGATTCAAATTCGACCAGATAGGTTAGACTTACTTAGTCATGAAGTTGGTTCTCTAACATTTTTTCGAGGTACAAATTCTTGATGTTTTTCTCACTGAAGATGCAAATTACGCGAGCACGTTTACAACCATTGGTTAGTTTGCGCGCACAAAGTTTTCAATATCTCGCCGGATTAATCACAACTTCAAAGTTTGTTAAAGGTTTAACATTCACTGAAATCCATTTTGGATCCAAAAACCTCTTCTCTTCATCTACGAAAAAGAATACAATGAGTGACGAAGTTACCAAGGCCAATGAGGCTTCATCCACTGACCCTGCCATCAACCCCAATCTGCCTACTTTTTTTGATAAAATTGTCGATGGGTCGATTCCTGCTACCGTTATCTATCAAGATGAGCTGTGTATGGCTTTTAGAGATATAAATCCTCAAGCTCCAGTACATTTTCTTGTTATCCCAAAAAAGAAGAGTGGCCTTAATCGGCTAGGTAGCGCTACTGCGGAGCATACGCACCTTCTCGGTCATCTGTTAGTCACTGCTGCGAAAGTAGCCAAACAAGAAGGTTTGAAAGAGGATGGATTTCGCACCGTAATCAATGATGGAAAAAACGGCGCACAAAGTGTGTATCATATGCATTTGCATGTACTAGGTGGTAGACAAATGACTTGGCCTCCGGGATAAATGCTTAATTCGTATTTCGGTACATATTTCCACCTCAGGCAGGGATTTCTTGTTTTGTAGCAAGTGCATAAAAGAGCATAAGCAAACGAAGTACATGTAATTGCTTTAAATATTCATTATGCATATATTTACAAATTCTACTGCTTACGACGAACTAATACATGCACAGTTTTTGTGGTCGTGACGGTCAGCGTGTTCGGCACTTGCCATCCACCATGACCACTGTTGCTGTTGCATTCCGCCGGCTTCTGCGCGTTGCATGTTCCATCCGCTGAGGTAGCACATGATGGCCATAAAAATTGCGCAGATTGTAAGTGTCTTCCATACACTAGACTGCAAATTGGAAAAGGTAAACACGCTTTCCAAATTTCTTTAAAAACTAAAGCTGATCCTGGTAAGCGTATGTCTGCATCGCCCTTGGTCTTACCTCTAGTTTTGACTCCCGCTATATGCTTGCCTTTCTCCTGACCTTTCTCGTCATTGTTGCCGAGGATTTTGTCTCGGTCTTTGCACTCGCTGTCTTTCGCTTGAACGTTGTCCTGCTCCTCGGCAACTTCTTTGTCAAGACTGAAGACAGGAGCTTTGGTTTTAAGATTCAGCACACTCACATCCTTGTTTTCTAAGGCACTATCTGCATTTTTATCCTTACTTGAATTTTTGCTTTTAGTAACATTTACTGACTTGCTCTTACTCTGCTGTCGCCTTTCCAAGGCGCTACCAGACATAGATCTGGTTAATTGGCCATTGCTAAAAGCTTTGCCAAGTTGCTTTTTTTGAAGCTGCAATTGATGCTGTCGTCGCATTTGTGCCCGCCATTGATCAAGCTGTAGGCGCTCTGCTGCATGATCACGGCCAAGGAGTACGACCGTCCCTGTCGCACATGGGAAATACAAGCGTGACGAAATACATGAAACATAGCGAGAAATGTATGTTAGTAAACTATATAGCGACATCACAGCAATAGAAAGAGAAACATTACATAGCATAAGACCAGTACAACTGACGTACCATCCGCAAAACCAAGAAAGATATCATCCCAGCCGTCGCCGGTCACATCGCAGGCATAAACACATGTGCAACTGCCATACTGCGCATATGCTGAAAAATACGAAGGCTTATTTCCAATGGTGGCATCTAAAACAGCTCCAGTAAGTTTGTACGATTGTTTTGAATTGCTCCCAGTCGCGGTGCCATTGCCTTCGCTTGAAGGCCGACCATGTGCTGCATTGGTGGGTACGCCGATGGCCGCGGGATCCGGAGTCAAAGTGACGATGGCAATGCCGCCTTGGGCAAGCCCTACCACAACATGCGAACTTAATAAAGATTGCTTTTCTCCAAGAAGATCACCAAGGGCTGCGTCTGTACTTGAAGATATCGCACCGCGAACACTGCCATAACTTGTGCTACGGGGTATACTGCGGACATTCACAACTTTTCTGCATCGAGACCGCAAGCCAGCGATGCAAGTGATGGGGTAATCTAGCTTTAAACAACCTCTGGATAGCATTAGACCAGACCCATCCCTTTGGGCTGCATCTGAGCTATATATATGAGGCTGAATGCCCTGAGAAAACGAATTCAGGACCTCGACTGCGGGAGCGATCACAGGAGCAGGTGGAAGCTGGGAAGCGTTAGCCTCGCCTGCATCAGATTCTGCATCAGCAACACGCTGATGTGGTGACGTGGGTACTATTTTTCCTGGTTCAAATAGAGCGTTGTTGCTACTGTTCTTAGAGCCACTACCCAAAGACCCGATACTCCAATATTCAGGATTGCGACTTGGACTCAACGCGCAACCTGCAAGTGCGTCGAACTGGTCTACCAGCTCCTCTTCATCAACATCGCTATCTAATACTCGGTCTTCCAAAATGGATGATTTTATTGAAGTATCTTCCTTGCGCGGAGAAATGAGGCTGGTACCACTAGTGACACTCGATAATTTCGAAGCGATGCGAACACCAGAGTCACAGCGTTCGCAAACGCTAGACACCACTATAGAGTCCGCAGAAATATATTGACTCGTATCATTACTCGTAGATAACAACGAACCCTGTGCATTATGATCTGGATGTGATGAGGTCTCCGATAGGGACTTCGCGCTCTCTTCGATTCGCATCCAGGCCAGCACCCCACTGGAAAAGCAAGATACCACTTGCCGATTTATTGTTTGTTGATTAAAATGAGAATTGCTCTTAGAGAAACTTTCTCTTGCATTAGATGAAATACCACCAGCGCTACTCAGAACATCAGGCTTGCGCCCGTTGTTGTCACCGACTTCTCCATTAATGTAAGAACCTTCACTCAGCAGATCGACAGGCAAGTCAATCAAAGGACGGGATATGGTCTCTGCGTTGTTTATCTGACTACTAGAGCCAGCATTAGTGCCGTCTCCCGAGGTATTACTCTCTATATTAGAGCTTATATCTTGCTCGGCTGCTACCGTTGCACCCATATCACTTACATCCCCTGTTGAGCCTGAAACAAAATCAACGTCAATAGTCAGCGCACTAGTTAATGTACTCTGAGTCCCTGTTGTCGCTCCACTGATGATGCTATTAAAACCTGCTGTTGGCAACGCAAGTGACTTGAGCTCAACACTGCGCTGTGATGCAGGAAGGCTAGCATTGGACATCCCCCCTGCGGTCGTTGCACCTTTTCTGCGGGCGGCGAAAAACAACAGTTCTTCCCAGAGATCACGTAGCTGATCACGGTGAGCATCCTGGGTTCGGGTTAAATGCATAGTAGACACGTTCAAGTCGTAGGAGTGCAATTGCTGGTCAGATCCACCGATGAGGAGTACTGGTGCAGATGCAGCACTTTCAATACTTGTCGTACCCGAGCTGCATGATGAGGGATTAATGACAGCACTGAAACTATGACCATCAACAAGGGCCATACACATCGGGCGATAATCCAGCGGAATTTCTTGCACCACTTCCAAAGACAAGTCCACACTCAAATCAGGAATGATCTCATCATGCATGCATTGGTTGGATAATGTCTCAATCGACACATCACATCCATTTACATTCTCCAGTACTTTGGAAATTCGATACGTGTATATCATGTATGGCTTGTGCCCAGATCCAGGCATATTGTTCGGGTTTCCCACGGCCTGTCCCGCAGCCGGCATGGACTCCACCACAGGAGCAGCGACTTCTGTCTGTTGCATTGGTTTCGTTGATGCCGCAGGTGTGTACGATGCGCTTCCATTCGCAGACAATATCTTTACATTTGTGTTGACAGCAACTACCATAATAAGCACATCCTTATCCGTCGCTAAAGAATGGATGCCCAGAATTCCATTCCCGCTCGTATGGGACCGAACCGATGGAACACGGGAAGTGCGGCGATAGTCCATAGGGTGTTCTATTGATGCAGTCTTGTCTGCCTTCGATTTACTAGCACTATCGTTTCCTTTGCCGTGATATAAGGCCGATGTCCCAACTCGGCTACTTTGATGATTCGATGCCAAGTAGGCGTCACTTAATAATGTTGCAATGAGTTCGCCGTTCGCAAGCACTCCACTCGAGCCACCTTGACTATAGTCGATGCTCGCGCCTGCAGATTGTGAGAGGACTTGTGATTGTCCATCAGTAACGATGTTAGACAAAACCAATCTTCGCATGCCAAGGATTCCATCGTTGAGCTCAGTCCATCTCAACTCTGTACAAAAAACATGATAATGAAAAAAAGGGAAAAATGCCATCGGGATGAGGGTCAGCGAAGACACAAAATGTATAACACTTTCAAATATTTAATAAACTTGAGAACCATTTAAACATCAGGCGATCGATAATAAACGCACTTTGCATGATATCTGTTTAGTAAATGAATTGCTTTGAGTCAGCCAACCTAACAATGTCTACTTACCTGGCGAGGCACTTTGCCGCTGAGAGCTCTGCGTATCGACAGTCAGATATGCATTTATATTACGCAATTCGTTTGCGAGAGTGGTTGTTTTTATATCACAGTCCGATTTCAAAGTTTCTGGTAAAGATGGCGCGCCCGCATTACTTCCCGATGCTATGGTGTGTTTCAATTGTGATTGCACCAGCACAGAACCATGCATATTCAGACAATCAGCTTTCGCAAGTAAGACTTCGTCGAAAGCAATCATATTGTGTGAATTTAGAAAACCTGTGCAAGATCACTATATTGAGCGCAATACTCCCGGCATAAAGTGAGAGCTAGTTTAAAAGGCATACACTACGTGTGTCGTATCGAATCGCGCTATCATCCAAGGAAGTCCAAAATTTGAGTAATATATTGGAGCCAAATCCAAAAAAGTTATTTTATCAATTACTTTAATAAAAAAGCAAACAATTGGATGCTTATCTTTGTCTTTAGCCTTTTAATACAGTTCCAATCTCTTGAGTTTGTGTTTTTTTACCTGAAACAAGATATCCTTTAAAGGATAATCTTTTAAGAGGAATACTGTAAGTAAAACCAAGACAGCCGATATGGCATCGAAATCTGATTCATCTCATAAAAAAGAGTATAATATCACTGACTGTGTTGCAAAGTTATTTACTTGTGGTACTGCAAACACATTGTTGATATTGGATGAC
>JACCDO010731943.1_pt1 | contig 12372 bp, 15 predicted proteins | sample 7446101 | NCBI WGS metagenome assembly JACCDO01 (sample SAMN15323440, study PRJNA562643) | freshwater metagenome | isolation source: river surface water | place: USA:Blue River Watershed | collected 2017-08-16 | reverse complement strand
CTTCCAAAAAGTCTCCCACGGAAACTTAGAATATTGATGGGCTAATTCTGTTCCCGTAAGAAATTTTTCATCATCTTTTTCTAATTCACTAATTGCCTTCGCGATATCAGATTCAAAAGGAACTATACTAGAAATAGGTTCTAAATCTAAGAGTTTTGCTATAGTATCTAAAAAATGACTATATGCAATAAGTATTCGGTTTGTAGAAGGGTCTTTTCCCAAATAATATGTTATATCAGGTAAACCTAATTCACCTGCGCTAATACTGATTTTTTGTTTTTTATATTTTGCGGAGGCAATAAAAGGATATACATTTATAAAAGTACTAATACGATATTTCTGAAATTGTCCAAGAGCATTTCCTATGTCATTAAAATCACGAATACAAAATATATTACTAATCATTTTTTTTAAAAGACGAATACTGTGTTTTTGCATACCAGGGCGTAACGCACTTAAGGCAAATCGTCCTAACGCATCGATGGCTTTGGAACTAGCCTTATTTTTTTCAGCAGTTTTCATAGCATTTTTTAAAATAACAATTTGATCATTTTTAATTTTTTCTTCAAGTTCTTCACTTACACCAAAGGAAGAACGAAATGGTGGAACTCTTACATTATTCAACCAATTTCCATTTACATACATATAAAAATCATAGCCGGGTCTTTTCTTCTCCTGAACTTGTGGAACTGGGGGAATTAGGGGCATCTGAGGAATCTGAAACATAGAGTGAAGCGGACGATTTATTTGCTTTCCTCGTTTTCTTGTTTTTTTGTACTTGGATTCTACCATCCCTCTCTTTGGAAATACGATATTGTTTCTCTTGTGTTAAAACTTCTGTGAACGCACGACGACCACGGAAATTCTTTTTTAAACGAATATTGCGGATTCTTTGCTCCGCTAATACTGAGGGAGTAAAATCCATTCCTACTCAGACTCTTTTTTTTCAGAGGTTTCTTCAGAAGATTGTCCAGATGTTTCCTCAGACGTTTCCTCAGACTTTCCCAATTTTAAGAAATATTCTACCATTGGATTTTGACATTTTGTATCACACCATGAGCAAGTATCATACATACAAACATCCATATAATGATACAAAAACCAACCATTTTTTTCACTTAATAAACGATATCCTACGTTTTGAAGATGACCAGCAGCCAACATACTTGGAACAGAAACATCTGGATTTTCAGTCCAACGAACTAAAACAAGCGAAGGACGATATCCATAATGGAAAAGTGAATACAAAAGTTCTTTTTCTTTTTCATTTGTGCCTTCCACCTTAAATAAGTCAATTTGAGATAAAGAAGAATCATCACAATGTTGTTTTAATGTATTCCAATTTAAATCTACACGTTTTGTCTTCAAATTACGTGCTAAAATCCAACGTTTTTGAATCCCTTGAAGCCATTCAAAAGTTTCATGTTCAGGACTAATTGTTCTTTCTTTTAATGTTTTTTGAAGAATTGTCCAACGATTTTCTGACTCTTCATTGTCTACTAAAAGATGAATAGGGCAACCTAAACTTTCTGTTAATTCAAGGTCGACATGAAAAGAATTAAATGAGTTTACACTGATAACCACTGTTTTCATGCCTTTGGTATTAAAAAAATTCCATATATCTTTTAACATGGGAACAGGGCCATCAACAGTTACAATTTCTTTTAAAAACTCAACTTTCGGTGCGTCAACTTCAGGTGCGTTCGTAGCCATTTTTTTTACAGACCGGAATTATTGTCTCCAATGTTTTCCGCAGTTTACACATTGAATAAAGATAGTCATAGGTTCATCGGCAGAACGTGTTTGTAATTCATAATAGGTACATTCACGTTTCTTACAACCTTTACAGAAGAATTGATCAGTTGCCATAGCCTTATTTCCTTCCAATTGTCGTTTCTCACGTTCAAATTGACGAAAGAATAAATCTCGCCAAAGTTCTGGAAATAAATCATTATAGGCCATTTGAGCAATATCTTCTAGTGTAACTTTGCCTTCCTTATACCGGTCCATTAAGGAAATATTTCCAGTATATTGTTTTGGATGAAAGTTTAAGAGAACACTGCGACAATGTGCCTTATATATTTGTTCAAAGACAGGATGTGACCAACATTTTTTGATATGTTTCTTTTCAGCAATTTGAAGAACAGCATTATATAAATGATGTTCTAATACAAGAAAATCTTGTGATTTTAAATAGGATTTAAACATTTCTTCAATGAGTCCATAGACTTTCATACGAATTGGATGAGTAGGTTTCTGTAAATTATCATCTGATTCAGTGACTAATTCTGGTTCATTTGTAAAATCAGGAAGTTGAACAATGACTTGTGTAGATTTCGCTGATTTTTTTGTAGGTTTCTTTTCAGGTTTTTTATCTCGTATGACTTTATTTATGATAGGTGCTTCTTCTTCATCAGCAATAATTTCATCTTCTGGTTTTTCTTCCTCTTCTTCTTCCTCTTCTTTTTCTTCATCATCTACTACTTCTTCATCATCAACATAGTCTTCATTTGCTTCTAAATCATCACCTTCAATTTCATCTTCATCTTCATCTTCATCACCTTCATCTTCATCGTCATCTTCATCATCTAAATCTTCAAATCCCTCAAACATTTTTGTATAGAATGTTTCATATTCTTGTGATGTAAATGGTATGGGATTTGAAAAACTTGCGGAGTTTTTTGAAGCCATTAACAAAATATCTCCAAAAAATAATTCAGAATCCAGAGGTGGAGGAAGTTCATGTTTATTTTCAGTTCCTGCTTTTCCTTCTTTTGTTCCAAAAAGAAATAGAGTAGTTCCTTTGAAAGAATATTTACCCAAAAGAACAGCAGTTTTCTTTTTTAAATATTTTTGAATATCACTAAGTTGAAGTGTGTCCCCTTGACTTGTTACTTTTGCGACTTTCACTTCGCTTTTGGCATTTAAAAGTAAACCTTGGTGCTGTGGCATGTTGCTATACTACTGAAATAAACGCTTAAATACTCATCAAATTTTAGGTATAGGTATGAAGAACAGAATTCTAAAAAGAACGTGGACGGCACAAAAAACACAAAAGTTACTTCCTCATAAAGGTTACCGATATGACGAAGGGACTTGGTTTGCTGAAGTTCAACATAATTCTTGGAGAAGTTTTACAATTTTAAAAAGAGAATTTGTGAATTCAAATGAAGTTCATGAATATTTACTTGAAGATGAGTCTCCTCGTTTACCTATGAAATGTCTTTGGATAGAAGAATATTTTTATGATTCTATTCAGTCTTCTCAGCAACACGAATTGTTAGTGACGGATTGGAATATTGTAGAGGAGTCTCTTGAGAATCTTTCTTTTTTTCATCCTCTCTGTTCTTCTCTTCCTTCTTCTCTTCCTCTTTCTTCTCTTCCTGTTTCATCTCAGCCTCAGAAGAAATTACAACATCCTTTACGGCAGAAACAACATTTTCAACAGTCAAAGTCTTTGAAGCATCCTGAGAAATACCAGCAACAGCCGCAATCTGATCTACCTGTGCCTTCGGTACACACAAAGACAAAAGGGAAGGGAAAAAGGCAAAACAAGTTGTCTGAACACGCTTCAAATCAATCTTCTTTAAGTCCAATTGACCACGCGCAGCGGAAACAGCCAAATTCAAACAAGCAGGGAGCACGTCATCAGCAATTTGGAGCAATTGTTGAGCCTTTGCCAATTCAGCAGTGGACCCCTTTACAGACTCTTTTACAAGGTCCTTTACCGCCAAGACAACAAGTGTCTGTTTCTGTGGACCCGAAAGAGAAGAAACAACGTTTACCTCGGCAGCAAGGGAACCGCCCAAGGCAATCAAAGAAGCCGAATTCCATTCACGTTGACCCATCAACTTCCGTCCAGAAGCCTTTAATTGCGACAATGTAATTTCTTCAATACTCATTCTACTAAGCCCTTTTTTTTTGTTTGTAGGGTATTCCACAATGCGTCGGAATGATGGACAGTATATTTTCCCAAGAAGCCCCAGAGATGTACCAAAGAATCGCAGTTATTCTTGTGCTTGCTGCACTTTTATTTGGCCTCTATACACTTTATTTTCGAACAAAAGAAAGATTTATTATGGCGAATGACGAAACTCCTGCCTATGCAGGTCCTGAAAGTTTAAATACTCCAAATCTTCCCGAAAGAACTGTAATGCCTGGAGGACCAAATAGTCCTTCTATGGCGTCTGTTGTAGATTCTCCGGTAACTATACCTGAATCTGAGGCTATGGACCCTTATGCTGAAAAATTCCAGAAAAGTCAATTTGTTGACGATAATCGTGCTCCTGAACGTCTATTTGGTCCTGCTCGTGACCCAGTAGTAACAGGAATAGCCGCGGAATCTGGAGTTGCCTCCGTTGTGACAAGTGGACAACCGAATGTCTATGAGTTTACACCTGAATCTGCTCAGAATGGTGGTGCTTTTATGAATGATACTATCTTTGCGAACGATACAATGGAACCCAAAAATTTTGCTGCGTTTTAAAAATTATTCAACAGAAGAAATGTGTGTCTTTTGGATTACAATCTTATTTATTGCGTTAAGTCCAGGTATTCTTTTAACATTACCCCCTGTTGGAAAAGATATTTTTATGAGTGGTAAAACCTCATTATTGGCTGTTGCTGTTCACGCTCTAGTCTTTTATATAATTCTATCCTATTTTTCAGATGAACTTGAAGGATTTGTGGCTTGTCCTAATTTAAAAGATGGTGAAAAAACCGCAGGTTGTGATTGTAATCTAGGGAATTATACACAAAGAAATTGTGCAGCAGGTTTGAAATGTTTGAAAAGTAGAATCTGCGGTAAAATATAAATCTTTCCGAGAGGTAGAACTATGAAACTTTTAGCAACTATACTTTTTGCTGTTTTATCTCCTGGTGTTCTCTTAACATTACCTCCTGTTGGTCGCACTGTTTTTATGAGTATGAAAACCTCCCTTATGGCTGTAGCCGTTCACGCCGTTGTTTTCTACTTGCTTTTGAGTTATGCCTCCTATATTCCTATCTTAAATATGATTGAAGGCTTCGCAGATAAAGTAGATAGTTCTGTAGGACTTGCGGCTACTTGTGATTCTGCTGCTGGTAGACCCAAAGACTGTAAGTGTGAAATGGCCAATCAATGTGCATCCAATAATTGTGCTGGAACTGGAATGGATAAGAAATGCGCTTAAATTACTGACCTAAGACTTTTCAAATACATACTTGTAGAATAAAAAAATATGGAACCCTCCATTCGTTCATCCTATAAACCTGCTCAAGGTGTACTCTATAACAAAACGAAACCAGCTGCTCACGAGCTCCTTCAGAAACTCGTTAGAGGCTGTCTACAGGATACACGAATTCATCAACCACTTGAAGGTGAAAAGGCTATGGGCCCACTTTCAAAAGGACAATTCTATTTGCTCGTTCATCCTCGTCCTGTAGATACTGGTTTTCTCATTTTTTCTCCACGTCACGCTCCTGTATTTCTAAATGAAACAATGCGTTATTCTTATATTATTCGTATGAGATTAAGTTCAACTCTACACGGATTGACTGCAGTTTTTGCGGCCTCCCTTGATAAATCAGATGGATATCTATGGATTGAAGATTGTCTTTTTTGGAATAAAGATGATTTGAAAGCATCACAATCTTTTACGAAACGTCGTGAAGTTGTGAAACAGTTTTTATCTCATCATTGGATGCCTGATGACCGATGCGCTGGAGGATTATCCATTCGAATCGCAAATTATCAACCTCTAGAATCCTTTGAAAAACTTTCCAAAGGAACTGATTGGACAGTCATTGATTTTTGTCCTGAACTTCAAGGACGTCGTCGATTCCGCTTGAAAGCCGCTGGAGGTATTGATTCCAGTCTTGTTGCCCAAATTAAACCTGTTACTGGTCTTCCTGATGTTTATGAATTATGGTCAAATGAAGATATTTGTGTTGGTCGTGCCGCTATTCAAGAATTATCCTTGAGTCGAAGTATTCGTCAAGAAATTGGTACTAAAAATATTTATGTGGAAGTGGAATGGAATCCTAATTTCCAGAAATTCCGCGTTGTAAAATCAGTTCCTACGACAACTCCTCGTAGCCCTATTTCCCGATTTAATTCTGTAAAAAATTCTTCCTCATCTTCCTCAACGAATGATACACCTACCCCTCAGAAAAAACAAGCACCTACTGAATTATTAATTGTAGATGAAGAGGAAGAAGAATAAGTCTGTTAAAAAAAATCAAGCATCTCAATAGAATGAGCGATCCTACGCGTAAAAATAGAAATCGTCGCCGTCGTGGTTGTCGTAGAAATCAAAGAGGTGGTAACCTTGGAGCAGGCTACGGCTTTCCTGGTGATAATATGGGAGCCCCCATTGTGAACAATTTAGTGAATTGGTCCTCCATTGGAAATTGTCGTGCGACAACACCTGGTTATGCTATCACTGAACCCGCAAGAATGGGAGGTTTGCCTCCTTGGGACCCGAATACGGCTCCGGCTATGAAAGGTGGAAAACGCAGAAAAATGCGTGGTGGTGCATATACTGTAAATCTTTCTGAAATGCCCAATCCTAGTGGAGCAGCCCTCTTACAAGGTGGATATCCCGAAATACAACGTCTCAGTTGCCAAGGCTCCATTACCAATCCTATGAATCCTGGTCCTCACACTCCTTCTACTCAACCTCCTGCTCCTTCAGGTTGGGGTAGTGCCTCTCAAGTTCTTGCGAATTCTTGGGATACTGCGAAAGATATCGCTAGTAAAATTCAACTTGGTGGTTCTCAAGCAACTGGAGCACCTGTTAGTGCTATTACATCAGGACAACAAGTGCCGTTCCCTGCTCCTAACAATAATTATTTGGACTTGAAGGCTGTGCCTGGAACTCCTGGTGGAACTGGAAGTCCCTTCTTAACATCTCCTACAGCAGGGTATGACAATAAACCTAGCACTTGGCTTGACTCCGTTGGCGCACCTGTTCAACTTCAATTACCGTATGATGCTCGCATTGCCAATCCTGCCTGCTTGAAGACTGGTGGTGGTCGCAGAAAATCACGTCGTAATAATATGCGTAAAAGCAGAAAAAATCGCAAAAATCGTAAAAACTCACGCAAAAATTGTCGTAAATAAATTTTTATTTAATATTTGTTTTTGTTATTCTTATCTATTTCATAAATAGTATAGAATGTCAGCATATTGGACCTCAGGATATTTACAAGTCCTTAGTGGAGATACATCACCACCTCTTCAAAGTCCCGCACAGATAGACCATGACCATCTACCCAGTAGAGATTCACAAGGAAATTATATCTGGTATTATATTGAACATTTTACTGACCCAAATGCTCCTAATTTGGCAAATAAATCTATTGTAAGAATGGAAGATACTTCACCTGAACCTGGAACTCCTCGTAAGTATAAGTTTTTAACACCTGAAGGTTCAGTAAATCCTGTAAGATATACATTACGAGATACAGATCGTGTTTATAAATGTAAATATCCCAAATGTCAACGTGAAGGAGAAGTTGAACAACAAGGTGGTCGTAAAAAAAGATATTCCGCAACTCGCAGTCAGAAAAAGAACTGTAAAAAAATGCGTAAAAATACTCGTAAATCTAAATAGAGTATGGGTGACGCGCCTAGATTTGGTGATATAATTGAAGATGCTTCAGATTTAGAACCAAGTGGATTTTATAATCTTACAAGTAAATTTAATACAACAAATACTTTTGTTGGTCAATATATTGGCAGTGAACCTACGAATACTAATGATGGTGAGGCTCGTATGAGGTTTCTTGTAAATAACAATCCTCAAGATATTCGAAGTATATTAGTTTCAGATTTTCAAATTGTAACGTGTAATTATCCTAATTGTGATGAGCCAATTGTTTCCTATGGTTCAGCACCTGCTGCTGGTGGAAAACGAAATAAAAGAAAATCTCGTAAAAGAAGAAAATCTCGTAAAGGAAGAAAATCTCGTAAAGGAAGAAAATCCAGAAAATCTGTAAAATCCAGAACCTGTTAATCGTCGGCTATGGCACAACCCGTGAATTGGATTTCTTTTGGCTTTGTATCTTTTTGTTGAATAATTTCTGTTCGACTTACATTATCAGGCCCTAATTGATAAATCTTATATTGACATTGCTTATAATAGGCAAGACGTTTTTTCCATTGCCCTAAATACAGTCCATGAGAATCAATGACATCCAGAATTCTATGTTCTAGATTTCTTTGTTCAGGACGAACTCGTAAAATTCTTCCAGTGCTTTGTTCCACTTTTTTTCTTGGGGAAGCCAAGACTACCGCATTTAGAGTTTTAATATTCATTGCCTCACTCGCCATCGCATAGGTGGCTAAGACAATTCGTGCATCTGCTGCTGTTTTATCACGAACTGTTTCTTTCATTCCACCAATATAATATCCAATTTCTACTCCAAGTGGTTTTAAGAAAACTTCAAATTGTTCTAAATGAGTAATTCGTTCACTTAAGACTAGAACTCTTCGTTCAGAATTTTCTTTTATCCAAACTTTAATAATTTCTGCGATTCGTTCCGTCCGTGGTCGATACTCAATCACTTTTCCTAAAAGTCTTGCCATGACAACTTCACCCTTCCAATCTACTGGTTCTTCATCATAATCAGGGTCTTGATATTGACAAGACAAAGTCAAAACACTCACGGTCGCATCAGGTTCTCTTACTTTTTCCCAATAGACAGGTGGTCCTAAAAACCATTCAAAGACTTTTGTAAGTCCATCATCCCGTTGAGGAGTCGCAGATAAACCAAGCATCCATTTTGTTTGAATTTTCATTAAGACTTTACTAAAATGTGCGGCACCTAAATGATGACATTCATCAAAAATTGTAAATCCATAGGAATGGAAAATATGTTCCTTGTATGGTTTTTGAATTACTGATTGTAACATACAGATTGTACAATCATAAAGGTCAGATTCAATTTCACATTTGGGTCCTTGAAGAATTCCTATACGTAATCCTGGGAAAAAGGCTTCCATTTCACCTTTCCATTGATTTAATAAGAATTCTTTATCCACAACAACAAGGAATCTCCGACCTAATTTTGCCGCGATGGCTAGGGCCATAAAGGTTTTTCCTTTTCCACACGGAACACAAATTAAACCATTTGCACCAGCCTTTACAAAATTATGTATAATTTTTTCCTGATACTCAAATGGTTTTCCCTTAAATTGAAGTGTAGTGGGTAATTCCAATCCTTCAGGAACAATATTGGCTTGAGGGACACCAAATTTAAGAAGCCCCCATTGTCTTGGAATATATAATCGTTGAGGGGATTCATAAAAGACTGGGAACTCAACAGATTGTTTCAAAAATCTTTCTGCTACAACAGGTGATACTGTAAGTGCTTTTCGTAATTCTCTTTGCTCCTCCTCAGATAAACTAGATTTCCGAATCGCATATCCACGACTCGTTAACACACGGTCTAAATTTTGTATATCTTGACTCATTCTATTTTTGCTTAGACTATATTTACAACTCCATTTTAAATCAATTTTATTAACTCTCTATAGAATGAATAATAACTTACTCATAGGTGTAGCCATATTAGTTATTTTACTCATCCCTCTAATTTCAAGCCAAATCTTAGTGGATGTTGTAGATTCTTTAGTTGGTAGAATTATTTTATTAGGACTTGTTGTGTTTGCCATTCGTCAAGGACCCTTGGCAGGAATTCTTACCTTTTTAGCAGTGGCCGCAATATTCGCAGAAAGAAATCGTTTCCGTATTCAAAAAGCACAAAATCTTTTAGCAGGGGAAGGATCGCAACCTGGTTTAGGAAATTCTTCCATTAGTGCTCGATTGGCAGATGGTGGAAAACAAAGTGTTCCTGCTCCCACAACTCCTGATGTTCAAGAAAAACCTTGGCTTTCCTATGGACTTCCTATGGAATCTGAAACAATAAATTATACCGCACCTGAATCGAGTGAAGATGAAAAAGTTGTTTTGAAATCTCAACTCTTCCCCAATGAACGTATTAATCAATTCTATCTTGACCACGATATGCCTAGCCATAATTAAATTGAACAATACAAGTAAGCGACAAATAAAAATTGACTAATAAAAATACAAAAAATCCATTTGACTGTTTAGCAACTAAATAATCAAATGGGATTTGACCTTTCTATTAACGTATCGTTTGGAATTTGTGAAACCACAGGAAAACCTTATTATTACTCGTATACTTCTGAAAAAGAAATAAAAAAAGAATATGATATTTCCAATATTCAAATTCCTGAAAAATATAGACTTTATTTTAAATTACGTGGAAAATTTTTACACGCCTATACTGACCATTTTAATCAACAAGATATTTATTCAACAGATACGCATCAATTTTTAGAAAATTTTCCTGAATATGCAGAAGTATTTCTGTATATGTGTGAAAATGGAATGAATGATGGTTTCTGGACACATGAAAAACATTTTGAGTTTTATGAAGCCTTAGAATGGTGTTCCAAACAAGACCAAAATTATATAGTAGAATGGTCTTATTAGCCAAAGGTATTAGCCCCAAGTTGAATTTTGAGCCATTTTAAATTTTGCATAGTCTGCGTAACTATTAAATTTCATTTGAGGATTTACATTATATTCAGAAAGTAAAACATTTCCTGTGCGAACATTCGTAATTATTTCATACGGTAAATCTTTTATTGCGGTTTCAGTAACACAACATGAATTTGTAGTCGTTGTAGTTGTTTGTGATACAACTGGAATTTCAGTTACTGTAAGTGTATATGTTGTTATTGCATAACTAATTGATTGTGTGCTATATATTACAACTGTATAGACTGCTAAATCTGTTAATGCTGTTGTACTAAGTGCACCTGTAGATGCATTGATTGTTATTGTTGGATATGTGCTTGCTGTTGACCCATCAATTTCAAGTATAGAGTATGTATATCCTGAAGTTAAACCTACATCTGAAGATGAACCAATAGCAACAGTATCAGAACTTGTATAACCTAAACTAGTAGTATAGGGTGAATATGCTGATTTTGATAGCACATATGCAGTATTAGCACCATTTGGTTGAGACCAAGTAGTTCCATAGGGAGTTGATGAAGGTTTTCCTGTTAAAGTTACATTTGTATCATCCCATCCACCATTGCTATGATTGCCTTCAGCGTAGTTATTTGTTCCTAACCCTGAAGGATTATCAGAACTACTTCCAGCATAGATACCATCAGCTGTGCCTCCAGCAGTACTTCCTGATGTATAACAATTTGTAGCAAAAGCAGTTGTAGCTGAATAACTTACTGCAAAAATACCACCTCTACTTGCTGAGATAGTGCCCGTTGAAAAGCAATTGGAAGCAGTAGCAGAACCATTTGAAGCACCAACACCAACACCACCAGCACCAGTTCCAAAAATTCCTCCACAATAATTTGATACAGTAGAGCCACCACTTATAGCACCAGTACTATAACAATTTGTAGCAGTAGCACTTCCTGTATTAGTTCCACAATAAATTCCAAAAATACCTCCACAATTTGGATTACTTAGCGCACCAGTGCTATAACAATTTGTAGCATTTGCTGTTCCTCCACCTGTACCGCATCCGTTTCCAAAAATACCACCACAATTTGTTCCCATGGTACCAGAGGACCAACAATATTCAGCGGTTATTGTAGTTCCACTTGAATTAGCATTAGGAGTCGCAAAAATACCACCTGCCCCTGCAGTTGTAGCACCACTACTTGAACACCCACGAACAGTTAAACTTCCACTATTGCTAGCCACTTGTTGTCCACAGATACCTCCTCCACCACTTGCTATAGCACCAGTACTTCTACAATTCACAATTAAATTATCAGTTGTACCTCTACCAAAATATGCTTGTGCTACCCAGCCAGCAGCAGTTCCTAATGTTGTAGTTCCAGAAGAACTTACAATTAAATTATAAATAGTTACATTTGTTTTTCCATTTGTTCCTGAAGTTCCATTACGAATTAATCCAAGAAAACCTGGAGTATCAGGTATAGTAATAGTAGGACGACTACCATCCGCATTTAAACTAGCGCTTCCAAATTGTATATTATCAGAACCTGCTATAAAATAATTTGTAGTAGCACCAGTACTTATTCCTAAAGTAATATCTGTAGTGAATATAACTTGAAGTGTAGCATTTGTAGAACTACTATTTGAAATAGTGACAGGCCATTTTCCATCGGCAGCAACAGTAGATATTGTTGTCCAAGCACCAGAATCTATTTTATATTGGACATTTCCACCACTATATTGAATATAAATTGTCTGATTATCATTCGGAGATTGATTTGCTGTGATTGTCGACATCTATTAATTAAATGTATTTCTTCTCTTCAGATTTAATTAGATTAGTAAGATTATTTCGTATTTTTGT
>JACCDO012246904.1_pt1 | contig 12373 bp, 6 predicted proteins | sample 7446101 | NCBI WGS metagenome assembly JACCDO01 (sample SAMN15323440, study PRJNA562643) | freshwater metagenome | isolation source: river surface water | place: USA:Blue River Watershed | collected 2017-08-16 | reverse complement strand
CTGCCACCGTCTGCGTGTATTTGATCCGCTAATTTTGACGATGAAGACATTGGAGAAGTAAGCAGTACCATAGTAGCTATTAAGAGCAAATGCATCGATTTGCAACTTAATCACAATTAATTCACTCAAACCTCAAGAAAACACCACACACACACATAGATTGTGCTCAACAAATTTGATTTCTCAAATTTTATGGGGGGATTATCCTCAGCTCAAGACGACGACGATCTTATATTCTATATCACAGTAATAGTTTAACAGAAGTAGTAATAATAAACTTGCATTGTTTGCTACAGGAGACATTCTTCTTTAGAAACGAAAAAACATTAATAATTGATTAGATAAGAGAGTAAATAAGTTATTAAATAAGCGAGTTAGTTGGCGAGTTAGTGAGAGGTGTTAAGCGCGCGGGATAGTAAGAGCTGATAACTTCTACACTAATTGATCGGGACAAGTAAACGGCCTTAACGATCCGGCCCTTGTTTGCGTCCGAGTTTCATCGGGTTTCGACTGAAATAGTAAAATAAAAACCTTGGGAAGATAGATCAATGGATCGTCTTGCTGAGTTACGACGTGGTGCAGCCTCTCCGGATCAGGTAATCAAATCCTCTCACTCACTTGTCATTGCTGCGATCACATCATTATTCTTTTATTTATTCATTCATTGCTGATTAATGAATGAAAATTACACATTTATTAACCGCTTGCTTCGTAATGTCGTTTTAAAGGCTATAATTCGTTCATATAGCCTGCTATTTCGTAACATATGACATAGTTAATGATTGCTTATTCATCTTTCTCCCCATTGATTCATGTATACTCAAAATAACTCACTTGTAGGTCGAAATCGACATAAGCGATGATGGAGGCAGTGGAGGTAACAGTGGTGGAATGCAAGAGTTCTTTAAAGATGTTGAAATTGTGAAGCAAAATATTGTAGTTATTAAAAATGCAACAAAAACTATTGGAGATATTAATCAACAAGTGTTATTAGCTACAACTAGTGAAAGAGAAGCAGAATTAACATCAAATTTAGCACCTATTTTGGCTGAAACAAATAAAAAAGCAGCATTTGCTAAAGCAATATTGCAAAAGTTACGTGATGAAACAGAGAAACAGAAAGTATCAAGTGGAAGTAAACAATCCGAAATTAGAATAAGAGAAAATTTAGTCAACACTTTAACTCGTAAATTCGTGGAGGTTATGAAGGAGTACCAGAATATCCAGACGAAGTACAAGACGGACATCAAGAAGAAGGTGAAACGTCAAGTGCAGATAGTAAAGCCTGATGCCACATCCGAAGAAATTGACGCAGTGTTGAAATCAGGAGGTGGATCGAGTCAGATATTCAAGGAAACAATATTGAAAGGTGACGCAGCTGATGCTATTACCAACGCCTACATGAACGTCGCTGATAAATACCAAGACATCCTAACTCTAGAAGCGTCCGTTGCAGAGTTACATCAAATGTTCTTAGATTTTGCTTTGTTAGTCGAGCAACAAGGTGAGTTACTCGATCAAATTGCTTACCAAGTGCAACAAGCCTCTGATTATATCGACGAGGGTAACACAGAGATGGTTGGAGCCATCGAATACCAAAAGAGCATACGTAAGAAGCAATGCTGCATCATCATCACTGTATTCATCATCATCGGCATCATTGTGGCCATAATATTCGGAATGAAGTCGTCCACAGGGTCCAAAGGGGGATAAGAAACAAGCGCAGTATGTTACATAATTATATTTTTACACATTTCTTTTCTTTACCTCTTTAGTATGCTTGGTTGAAGCGGTTGATGTCGCCGCAATACGCGCAGAATTCGATGAATGCCTTCTTCCTGATCATCCCATTCGCTGCCGTTTCACTGCCATACAAGGCTTTCAACGCATTCACAAACGGTATAACTGGTGTGTTTCTGCGGATAGAAATCGTCGGAGTCTTTCCGTACATCAACATAGACAAGGCAACGGTAGAGTCGACTACCCGCTTGAACTCAGGTGCAGCCAGCACTGTTAGGATGTTGTCTATCGCGCATAGTCCCGTCTTGTCGGCATCTACAACATCAAATAATCGCTCACACAGCAACCTTTCATTCGCGCATGCAAGCAACGAGGTGATGACATCCCCATTCTCACTGGGTAATGACAGGTACTGACGGTTCACAGCATCATTACGCTTGTCTCGCAGCTCCTTCGTAGTTAGTAGATACCGCAAGTCATACTTCACGTCGTTCTCACTACTTATCCTTTCAATGACCGCCGGAAACCACATCACACTCTTCCCGTGTAATCCCCACACAATGTCTCCCACATTAAGCATCCGCGCTTTATGATGCAGAACTTCATTCACTTGCAAGTTGTCACGCGCCTTCGTTGCATAGTACCCCTTCACGCTCTGCTTACTATTCATCTTCTGTATCGTTGCGTCATGGATACATATCTCTTTATGCTCACTATCCGCGCGAATATGCTTTCTTAAGACATTCTTTTCATAACTTGCTTGTCTTGCAGCCTCGAACCAACTGTCTTGCGAGATGTACTTGGTTGGAGCGACGCTATTCGAGTCCGCAAATGCCGTTAACTCAAACATATTCCATTGCTTCTTCTTGACCCACGAAGAGAACATGGTGTACCTCAAGAGATCCTGGATTTCTAGGTCTTTGGCGATGTTGATGATGGCAGGTGCGAGGGGCAGCTGCACATCAGGAGTTTCCTTGACGTTACTAACACTAACTAGCCTACTAAACGCCAACTTCAGCATCAAATCTTGGTCCCATTTATAAGAAACGTGGCCATCGCACGCACTTATGTGCCCTTTTGCAGCTGGAGGTGGCTTGTCGCCGAGCATCTTCAACACGTCGTTGACTATACCACTAGTGTGCTTGCTCACCAAAAGACTGCCGTTAAGATCTATGTTTCTATTGGTTTTACCTGGTGCTGCATTGCCTCCTTCAAGGATAGACGATGAAGTGCGACCACGTAGTGTTTTACCAAGTACTTGTTCACTACTATTCTTATTGACATCATTACTCAATGCACGTGCTTGTTGCAATCCATCTGTATGAACAGACAACTTAGGATGTGCGTATGGCTCGGGTAGCTGCAGCGAGATCATCTCTTCGTTCTCGATTATCGTCGAATAGAACGGTTTTGCCGCGCTATTGAGCTCGTAGTCAATATTACTCACGTACGACTTCTCACCTAGTTGATTTTCATTTAATTCTTCTACTTTTGATTTATTTTTCTTGATGAAAATAGAGTCGTTGGACTTCCAGCGATAGTGCATCACATCCATCGTCTTGGAAGTGGTAAACAGAGTTTTTAAGTAAGTTTTTCGTTCATTTAACTCACGTAAAACACGTTCATATTCATTACGCTTTTCTTGCTCTGCATAAGACTCTTCCCATTTACTTTCTAATAATAGTTTTTTACAATAGTTCTCAAAATCTAATGATTTATTGAATTCTTCCGTCATCAAGATTCGTTCACGTGAACAATTTGCTGCTTCCTTGTCCTTTCCCTAATAAGTAAGTGAATAAATAAGCAAGTGATAAATAACTTAAATGATTAATTGTTTTTACCCAAAACAAGTCTATTTTAACTTGGTCTCTCTCCGCTGCCGCCATCAACTCGTTCTCTTCCTCTGGATCCAACGGATCATTGCGAGGTCCAGTGTATTTAATCTTTTTTATCATACTCTTCGGTTTCTCATCCATTATAACACGAGGCTGATTAAGCGAGTTTTTATTAGAGTTTAAAGACTGAGCCGCGCCATTACTAGCCGGCAATGAGCGACGAGATGATGCCTTACTCGGACTTGAATTACTGCTTCTCACACTTCGCATTCCACTTTCTTTTCCTTTTTTATCGGTTTTTTCATTTTTTTTTTAGTTCCGGGTACCGGCGAGCAGGAGTGAGCTTTTGACCGTTACCAGCAGTAGCAGGATTACTTGCTGCGGTAAGAAGAGGAAGTGCGATGGCAGAGTAAGTTAGCTGCAATGTTGGGGTTGACTGTAAACTCTTTTGTTTTTATATACAAATATAATAAATATTTATTTCGGGATGATGGGAGGTAGGATGGTGTTGCTGTTGTTGACATCGCCCTGGTTGTTGTACTGCGACTGAGTGAATGACAAGCCGATGCTGCCGGTCGCACTGGACTCAATGAGTGACGAGGACGGCGCGGGATTGGGCAACGAAGGATAGAATATAGATGTTGCTGTCTTCCTCTTTAACACGAATATTTTGGTCTTCAATGCCTCGATCTCACGCTGTTGCAGTTGGACATAAGCTTGTAGTCTTTTGCGCTCATCTTTATCACGTAAATCATCAAACTTGCTGTCTTTACTCACCTTGTCTCCCTTCTCATTCAACTCGCGCGTGATGTCAAGTCTTGTCTGTGCTAACTGCGCTATACTACTTAATTTCTCTGAATTTTGTTTTGTTACGTTGTATAACTCCTCTTCAAGTCGCTGTTGTTCTGCCGTTAACTTATCGATTTCAACCATATATTGACTACGTGCATCAGCAATGATTTTTTCTTGTTGCTCTTCTGCGGTGCGATCTGATCCGGCTTCTAACTCATCAATATCAATGACTTTACCGAACTTCAAGGCTTGCAAGTCAGTGCATTTGTTCTTTAATCCATCAATAGACTGGCGTTTGGTGTCACAATCTTTGCTCAAACGCACGCGATCCTTGCGCAACTCCTTGAAGTTAGCACGACTCGTGTCGCACTCACTATACAACTCCAAGACGCGGGTATGCAGCTTGTTCAACTCTTTCTGTTGCAAGAGTACTGATGATTTCATATTCATTTCGGCTACTAATGAGCGAGTATCTTCGTTACTCTTGGCTTCACTCACTCCTGCATCAATTGCCGCGCTATCTGATGAGTTGTAAGACGCACTCACAGCAGGTAACTCACCAAATTCAACACTTCCTTCATTCGTTTGTTCCAACATAGTGGCTCCAGCTTCATTCGTGGTGGTAGTATTGTTGTTCGCAACGGCTACTTTCTCTGGTGGATTCACTGTTGCACCGGAGTCCTCAAACGCGTATATTTGTGAGATCGACAGTGGGACCATGACGCCGATCTGGTTCAATCCAGCTTGTTTCTGCTGTTGGAACTGTTGCATCTCGAGCTCCGCGCCGATCATATCCTTATTGATTTGCTTCTCGCGGGATTTCAAGCGATCAATTTGCTTCTTCAAGTCATCCACAGCCTTCTGCAAGCCTTGGCAATAGTCTTCGGCATCCGCTTTCTTCTCTCTTAACTCCAACATTTTGTCGTATAAACCTTGGTCGCAACCTGTTGGACAGTACTCTGCTTGCTCGTTATCCTCGTCATCTTCCTCCTCTTCTTCTTCTTCTTCCTCTTCTTCTTCCTCCTCGTTATCCGCGGTGTCACTCACCTTCACACGCTTGATTTTCTTGTTGAAGTAACGGAATAAGACCTCATAGAATGGGTTACTTTCGGGTACTGTTGCCTTGAAGGCCGCGACTATCTGCGCCGCCTTCTCTTGGCCCTGCTTCAGGTCCTCTACCTTGCTATCCAACTTGCCTTTATTGTCATTAATACTCTCAAGAATGTCATTCTTATCTGTTTGACACTTCAAGCGACGCTGTTCCAAGGCAATATCCCTGCTTTCGAAGGTCAGAAGCAAGAGGTACTCCTGGTACACAACAAGTAACTTCATCTCTGCAAGAGTTAAATCCGCAATAATTCGATGGCGATCAACACGCAGCTCGTCTAGTGCGTCTTCAAAGCTTTGGATGTTGTTGCGCATGGTGTCGATCAACTTCTGCTTCTCATGCAACAGACAATTCTTGCGGAAATTGTTATATTCTTGTTGTGATGAAGTTGGGGAAGTCGCGAGCATTGAGCGCTTCTTAGCCTCGTTCAAGGCGGCAATAACAGGTGGAACAACTTGCTTTGGGGCATTACTAGCTACACTAGTGGCGCTGGAGAGGAGGGAAACCTCGGGATCAATCACCAAGTTATCAATGCTGCCGTACTTGCTGGAGTTGTTACTCTTACTTACTTTCAACTCACCAGTAGCTGCTACTCGTTCAATAACTGTCTTGGTACCAGTAGTTATTGAGTGGATAGTTGGAACAGCCTTCAACCACGGAAGAGTTTTGCGGGATTCCTTATACTTCGTCAAGTCAGACAAGTTGATCTCATCGCGGTCATCAGGGTACTCAATAGGATCGATGCGGTACTCCTCCATGCCGTACTTGCTAGTGGCGCTGCTGCTGTCGATAACCACCAACTCGTCGTTGATTTCCTTGATTCGTTGGTTACCACTTTGTGCTGCCGTGATAATTTGACGCTTCAACTCACGTAAGTGCAAGAAACGGTCGTTGTACTCCAAGCGAAGGTTGACAATCGACTCTTCTAACAAAGCAATTTCACACTTCTTCTTGTTGGCATCAATGCGCTCATCACTAGTAGATACATAGTCATCAGCACACTTCAACTTGTAGTCACCCATGGTCTTGGTGGCTTGGTTGATGGCCAGCACGTCGCGCTCATCGTCGTCGTTCTGATTTGGTCGCTGTTTCATGTGTGCTTCAAGCACTATCTTGCGTTGTTTACGGTTTTCTCTGCGTAGTTCAACGGATGAACCAGCACCAACTGCTTTAGGACCGTCTTCAGCCTTGGCTTTCTTCTCTTCCTCCTTCTTTTGCAAGCGAGTATTGATAGTTTCCACTGTGAGATGTGCCTTCTGTTGCATGGATTGATAGGCTTGTTCTTGCATTAGCTTGACTTCTTTCTCCGCGATCATATTCTGCACCTTGCGCAACAGATCCAGGATAGAATTATTCACTAACTGCGTCCGCAACGACTTGACCATCTTGTTGGTTCCCTTGTAATGGAAGGAATATAACGGGATTTCGTCGACTACAAGGCGCGAAGTCAGCGCATTAGTAACTTGTTGACGCAGTAATATCGCTCTCTCCAAGTTATATGCACTCTTAGTGTGAACCTCTGATAGATGTCCTGCAGAGTCCGCGGCCATCGACTCAAACAGCTCCTTATCTATCTGTAACTGTTCGGCAGTCAACCTCACATCAGCTGGAAGCTGTTCATTCTCGTGAATGAGGCCGCGATATAGCTTTTGCAGCTGCATAATCGACTGACGAACGCGTTTCTTCTGGTCTTCAGCACTTGCGCGATGCGCATCTTCTTCACTTTTCAACTTGGCATCTTGGATGGAGTACGACGACGACGACACGTCGTCCGCTTCGCCCTCTGTTTGTCGCACTTCAAGTGGGCCAGCGGAAGGTAATGTAGGAAACTTCGTCAAAACATTTCTTACTTCTTCTTCATACACGTAAGACAAGAACTCTGGCTCGTTCGGGATGCTGCTAGCCTTGCTCTTGACGTGGTTACCATTCGAGTACACACCAGCTTGATAGTTCTTGCTCAGTATAGTCCCATCACTGATGATAGCAGCTGCAGATATCCTGTGAACCCCTAGAATGCCGTCCTTGCCCGTGCTCAAGACATAGTTATCATCGAAACTTGTTGTGCAATGAGTAAGGTCGCCGTTATGTCCGACTATGCGAGCGAATGACTCTAAGCCACTCACTGGGCGCACGACAATACTACCGTCACTGCAACCTTGTGTTAAGAATGCCTTGCTCTTGCTGAATCCCATGCAAGTAACCGTTGGAACCGGTAACTGTCCTTTGCCATCGACGCTGTAGTTACCTAAGAAGAAGTCGCTCTCGGTGGTGGCAGGTAAGTTGGTGACATCCTTCACTGCGCACTCAACCATGCGACCGATGACGTCGTCTTTCAAGCCAAACAACAGAGTATTCTTAGGGCGATCACTCTCGGCTGTGTTGAAGCAAACGGATACACACTTCATGTCTCGGTAGGTGACTGAACTAGCAGTAGGCTTCGATGGTGAAGATGTGGGAGAGCCCGACGGAGGCGCGGGGACTTCGTTGGCTACTGCAACCCTAGGGCAATACTCCGTAAACGGCAACTCCATCTCATACGTGCTTACTTCACTGTTAGTGTCGAGCTTCAGCAACTCCGTGATGTCGTAGTGACGCACTATTCCATCACTGCACGTCACGACAATAGATGAGTTGTCATCGTGCGGGTTCCATGCCACGTTAACCGGGTAAACTGCGTTGTTATCAGGGCTGACTTTGATGAACCTAAGAGGTGTCCACTGGTATCTCTTGGAGCCGCTGTTGTTGGAGTTGCTGCAGTCATAGAAGAAAACAAGGCCGTCTTTGCCGCATGTTGCGACTAGCGTGGAGTTACTGTTGAAAGATATACTAACAACCTCGGCATTATGCGGTTTACTAGCCATTTTGCGCTCAATCGTGCGAGACACGGTGACATCCACGCTGTTGTCTCGCAGTGACAATATCCTGATCAACCCATCACTGAAGCCAGCTACAACAGAGCTGTCTTTCCTGTCTGTTCCGGGATACCATCGCAGGGATGTCACCGCGGTAGAATACTGTTTCACAGCCAACAATGTCTTGCTGGAGTAGTCCCAATATCTAACAGTTCCATCAACACCAGAAGTGGCAGCAATATGCGCGAAGGGTGACGTGTCCAAGCCAGTGATGACACCAGCATGTCCATAGTTCAACGTCTCGATTCGAGGCGGGTAAACTAGTGCGTCGCCGGACTCTTTACTATTCTTTATACTCAAGAACACGTGACTCAATTTCTTTGTTGCAGCGCTGCCATTGTCACCATTGAGAGACAGGTAAATAACCCGAGTCCGTGAATTCGAGTCAACAATAACAAAGAAACGTTGATTTTCCTCCTCAATAATACCGCTATCAATGAACGTCTTGATCCCTATCTTGGCATCCGACAACGGATCTGTATTCATGTCGTGAATAGAAGTTACCGTGCTATTCTCGCTGGTCACCTGGTACTCCGCAATAGGCACTAACTCAAAATCCATTGTATTATCACTATCTACTTCTGCGCTATCAATGATGGTGTAATCCCACAGCTTGATGTACCCATCCATGCCCGCGGTGATGATGCAGCCTTCCTTGCGGTCGTACTCTACATAGGTGACCTCACCTGCATGACACGCACCATTTTTAATAACAAATCTACATTTAATAAAATTACCTTCCCATAGCAATAACGACCCGGTTTCGGTGCCCGACAGCACCTTCCCGTCTGGTAACTCCACAAAGGAAGAGATATCACTCAGCTCAACCTTGCCGAACTTACCAATGCTACCTTGTAATTTTAATCCAGTAAATGTTTGAGCCATTTTCCAGAATCTTATATGTCCAGTACCAGATGTAGTGAGTCTCTTGTCGTCGTCAAGGGAGAATCTAACTGTAAACACATCTTGACCGAATGCTTTAGAATGTAAATCAACACTTTCTGTCTCCCAATTCCATACTGTAAGCATGTAATCAGGTGCCATAGCTACAGATGCAAGCTTATTACCAGTTATATTAAATGACATGGAGGAATATCCCCTCTCAGCTCCATTTCTGAGTATTTTCAATATCTTCTTTGATGGATATTCATATATGTATATATTTGGATTGCATCCTTTACCACCAACTGCGAAAATAGTTCGCGTAGGATGTACCTGGATGCAACCAATACCTCCTTCATCGATACCAAGTAAATACTCTTTCTTCTTTGATCTTAAATCTTCAAATACAATGGTATTGCCACTAACATACATCAACCGATGATCTTCAATCAAGAATATATTTCCTCGACGGCTGTAATCATTGCCAAAGGAGTAATTGAATGCGGATTTACTCATACCTACATCTACCTGCACCTCCTCTTTGCGCAGATTCTTTACTGCATATGCACTAGACTCGGGTGCTTCTGCTTCCTCGGACATCGTTGAAAGGAGCCTACTATTACTACTCTCAACAACTTTTTTTTCTATTATAACTGACGGGCCGCAAATTTCACTGAAAAAAGAAGAAGGTAGAAATATGTAACAGCGAATAGTTGTAGATGTGGGTTAATCGGTGATATTAGTCTTTTAATCCTTCCTTTCCTCCCACTTCTCTGTAATAAGCTACTACATAGTATTAATAGTGGCACTAGGGCGAAGCAGTAGAATAGTAAGAAGCAGTAGAACTAGTAGTAGTTACCAGCAGTTATAATCACTCGTTGCGCCACTAACTAACTCTTTAAGTAATAACAGTTTAGAACTTGCAGAGGAGGCCGACTTCTCCATCAAAGGATCTTGAAAAGGAAAAGGAAAACCTTGTTCGGTTGTTTGTCGTGTGTTGTGAGTGAGAGAGTGAGTAGTTGCTTGGTGAACGAGTGATTGACTATGAATGAAAATGATGAGATAGTGAATTCTCTTGGAGATGTTCTGTTTCGTAAATTTCCAATCTATAATCCAATGGAATGGGGTGAAAAGATTAAAATTGATAATTACTATGTATGTGGTGCCCCATTCGGTGGTCCATTGGCATTAATCAAACTTGATTCTCCAACTACAACTGCAGCAAAAGATAATACGATTTTATTATATACATCATCTGGTGTGAAAATGGCTGCAATTGATAGAATAGATAATAAGAAAATAGCTGGCTCTGGCTGGACTGATCAGGAGCACTTTGTGCTTATACTAGAGGATGGTAACCTACAATTGTATGACTTACACGGTAAACTACTGCAAAATATATCAATATTTGAAGTTACACCAACATCTGCAATACAAATATTAGAATGTAATTTTTGGGGTAATGGTGTAGTATGTATGGCATCCGATATGCAAGTGTATGTACTGGAAGGATTGTCCGTTGATTTAGCTCAAACTCCTAGAAAGTATAAAATCAAAACATGTTTAACAAAGGATCGACCTTACACGTCTATCGCCACGATTCCTCCATTACTCTCACGATCGGGACTACTTGAAGTGATGATTGGAACCTCAGATAACAGTGTTGTTGTTGTTGATGAGCACTCTATTGAAGACCAGATGCTCCACGACCGCATCAATGCGCCTATAACTAAAATGGCTTTCTCTCCCAACGGTCGGTTCTTAGCTTGCTACCGCAGAGATGGTATCTTAACTGTTATGTCAGCTACCTTTACAACAAAAGTGTTGGACTTCGATACTAAGTCCGCCTCGAGACCCATGGATATCGCGTGGTGCGGCGAAGACGCCGTGGTTTTGCTGTGGAAGAACACGGGCATTGTCATGGTTGGCCCCTACGGGGACTGGTTGAACTTCACTTATGACGGTGCTATTCACTTGATAGCTGACTCTGATTGCTGTCGCATTATCACTTCAACTTCTTGTGACATGCTGCAACGAGTACCTGCTTCCACAGAAGCTATCCGCCGCATTGGCTCCACGGATCCCGCGGCATTGATGTATGACGCCATGGAAGCGTTTGAAGAAGGTGATCCCAAATCCGATGACAATATTCGCTCGATAGCCGCGTCTAACCAGCTCAACGACGCAGTGCAGCACTGTATCACCGCGGCCGCGTCAGAGTTTGACATCAAACGGCAAGCGGACCTCCTCAAAGCGGCCTCTTATGGCAAAGCTTTCTGTCATGACGCGGATTCTTCCGAGTTCGTTGACACCGCAAGGAAATTAAGGGTGTTGAATAACATCCGGCACCCTTCGATCGGGTTACCGTTGACAATTCAACAGTTCAACCGGCTCACGCCAGAGGTGTTAGTGAGTCGACTCACCATAAGAAACCACCACTTACTTGCGCTTCGCATCTGTGATTTGTTGAAGATCAAGACGGAAAGGGTGTTGATTCACTGGGCTTCCGAGAAGGTTAAGAGGATGGCGCTCACCGCGGCTAGCGACGAGGAGATTAGCAAGGTGATCAAACGGCAGTTGGAGCCGTACGGCCGCGTCTCTTACTTGGAAGTTGCGGCTGCAGCCAACTATGTAGGAAGAAGAAGACTTGCAACCATGATCTTGGATCTAGAACAGAATGCCGCTGATCAGGTACTCACTCACCGGCTTACTCACTCACTCACTCACTGGCTTACTCACTCACCTACTCACTCACTCACTCGCCTACTCACTCCTAGGTTCCTTTGCTTCTGAATATGGGCGAGGACGAGTTGGCGCTGCAGAAGGCGATCAACAGCGAGGACACGGACCTGATCTACCTCGCGCTGATCCACCTCGAGCGCTCTTACGTCGGTGGTTCGAAGGAGGCGAAGCCCGGCAGCCACAACAGCTTCTACCGCCTCATCTACTCGCATCCCGAAGCCGCAAACCTGCTGAAAGTCTACTATCGCAACAAGATCACTCGCGATGACCGCGTCCTGCTGCACGACCTGCTGATGTTCAACAAGAATTACTTGGAAGCGGGGATTATGTGCGTCAATCAGTCATACATGAAGGTACTCACT
>JACCDO010284529.1_pt1 | contig 12374 bp, 12 predicted proteins | sample 7446101 | NCBI WGS metagenome assembly JACCDO01 (sample SAMN15323440, study PRJNA562643) | freshwater metagenome | isolation source: river surface water | place: USA:Blue River Watershed | collected 2017-08-16 | reverse complement strand
TTTAATGATCTTCCTGATGATTATGAACGAGCGCGAAATGACTACATCCAATCCATTCAGCAAAACAGAAATCCGTTTATCGACCACCCTTATTGGGTGAATCTAATTGACTTTCATGATTTAACCTATGTCCCCATCGATACCACTGAGATTGTGGATACCACAGATACCAGCACGGTATTGGTAAAAGAGATATTGGAGTTGCCGTATCAGTTGTTTGGCAATGGTTCGCAACCTGTTTTGGTTTTAAAAGACAACCAGTCCACAGCGAAGATGTTGGTTTATAACACAATGGGCAAGTTGGTTCTTTTTAAAGAAAACGAAAGTCACAGTAACGCTTCCTCAGGTATTTTCTCATTCCGTGATTTGGCCAATGGCACCTATGTGTTGAAGTTGAACCAAGGAGGTCAGGAATATCATATTAGAATCGTGGTGAACAATTTGTAGGTGGTGCCCCCGCGTTGCGGGGTCGGGCTTTCCGCTTGTATTCCTCGTGCAGGCCTTACAGCCTGCCCTGCGGGATACCGCTTCAATCCCTCACCAATCGGGCAACAGCGCTGGCCAGACTGATTTCTTGATTGGCCACGGATTGCTGCAATTGCTGAAAGAGTTCCTGGAATTCAGGATTGTCCATTTTTTGTTGTTTCCATTGCCTTATCCATTCTTGTTCCATCTGATACAAGAGCTGTTTTTTTCGTTTTTCTTCCCAAAGGCGTGATTTCGACCAGGTCTCAAAAAATGCTAGCTGTTGGTTCAACTCATCTAGTCCAAGTTGCTCAATGGCAGAAAGGGTAACAACTGGGGGAAACCATTTGTCCTCTCTTTCCGGAAATAAATGCAATGCGTTTTGGTATTCGGCCTTGGCCCGATTGGCTGCAGCGGCGTTTTCTCCCTCAGCTTTGGTAATGGCCATGATGTCGCACATCTCCATGATGCCGCGCTTGATGCCTTGCAATTGATCTCCTGCACCAGCCAGCATCAATAGCAAAAAACAATCGGTCATGTGTGATACAGCTGTTTCACTTTGTCCAACACCAACGGTCTCAATGATAATACGGTTGTAACCTGCGGCCTCACAAAGCAGAATGGCTTCGTGTGTTCTTGCAGCAACCCCACCCAATTCATTGGCGGTTGCACTAGGCCTGACATAAGCATCTGGATGAACCGAAAGGTGTTCCATTCTCGTCTTATCCCCCAATATACTTCCCTGAGTGATGGGGCTGGTCGGATCAATGGCCAATACAGCTACCTTATGACCTTCCGCTATCCAAATCAATCCCAAAGCCTCAATCAACGTACTTTTCCCAACTCCAGGAACTCCAGTGATCCCCAACCGAAAAGAATTTCCGGAATGAGGAGTGATGATATCCAATACGGCTTGGGCTTTTTGTCGGTGTTCCTTCAATGTGCTTTCACACCAAGTAATGGCAGTGGAAAGCGCATCACGATCACCGTCTAAAACACGCTGCGCCAACTGTTCAGCAGTCCACTGATGCTGATGTTGGCGCAATGCTTCGATGGCCTTCTTTCTGGATTCAGACTGAGAAGAGGACATCGTCATATTTTAATGGTTGTTATTTGTAACAAACTTCCTTTGCGGCTTGAACCACATCTTTGATCTGGGGCAGAGCAGCCTCAATCAAAGTGGGAGCAAATGCAAATGGGGTATCCGTTTGTGTTAATCGACGAATGGGTGCATCCAAATAATCAAAAGCATTGCGCTGCACGCGGTAGGCAATTTCAGTTGAAATGCTGGCCACAGGCCAACTTTCTTCCAAAATGATCAATCGATTGGTTTTCTTCACTGAGTTGATGATGGTGTCAATGTCCAAAGGACGGATTGTGCGCAAGTCAATGACTTCTACACTGATGCCTTCTTTCTCACATTCTTCAGCTGCGGCCAATGCTGTTTTCATGATTTTACCAAATGACACTAAGGTTACATCTGTTCCTTCACGCTTGATGTCCGCAACACCAATGGGCAAAATATATTCTCCATCTGGCACCATTCCTTTGTCTCCATACATTTTCTCAGACTCCATGAACAAAACAGGGTCGTTGTCACGGATAGCCGCTTTCAACAATCCTTTGGCATCGTAAGGGTTGGAAGGAGTGATTACTTTTAAACCTGGGAAGTGCGCATAAAATGCTTCAAAACTTTGGCTGTGTGTGGCCGCCAATTGACCAGCGGTACCGTTGGGTGCACGAAATACAATCGGTACGTTGTATTGTCCACCAGACATTTGCAACATCTTGGCCGCTGAGTTGATGATTTGATCTGCCGCCAAAATGGCAAAGTTCCAGGTCATGAATTCAACCACAGGACGCAAACCATTCATGGCAGCTCCTACTGCGATACCGGCAAAACCCAATTCCGCAATAGGTGTATCGATTACGCGCTTGGGACCAAATTCGTCCAGCATGCCTTTGGAAGCCTTGTAAGCACCGTTGTACTCAGCCACCTCTTCTCCCAGAAGGAAAACGGAGGAGTCTCTTCTCATCTCTTCTGACATGGCCTCACAGATGGCCTCTCTAAATTGAATTTCGCGCATATCTTTTTTCGTAAGTGGCACAAAAATAATCCAAGCAGATAAAAACACACCATAAATCGAGGAAGAATTAAAATATCTATTTTTGACCCATGGAAAATTGGACAGAACCCGATCAAGATAGCCAAGCGCCCGCTCCGAAAAATCAACAGAATGCAACACCATTACCCCCCACGGGAAGAAGACACGGATGCGTAGTGACATGGTTGATCTTACTTATTGTCGGAAATGCAATAAGTAGTTTGGTGAGCATCACCATGAGTGAAATGATGGCCAAGATGGATGGGGTGGACTATCTCAATCCTCCATACTATGAATGGTCAGGTTATATTGGTTTAATCACCATTGCCGGAGCCATTTTATTGTACCGCAAAAGAAAATTGGGTTTTCATTTGGTGGTGATTTCCTCCATGTTTAGCGCTGCATTGCTATATTGGGTAACCCGTCAATGGACAGATGCTTTGGTTCCTTTTATCGGGGTGGCCGTTTTGTATTGGATTTTACAAATTACCCGCGACGGAGAAACCGCTTGGCGTCAGTTGGAGTGAGTTGAACCTGATGTATTTTCGCCCACAGAATAAATTAAAATGAAGAATATCACAGTCATCGGAGCAGGAACCATGGGAAATGGAATTGCTCACGTATTTGCACAATATGGCAACAAGGTTAATCTGGTAGATGTCAATCAAAGCCAATTGGATCGTGCCTTGCAAACCATTACCAAGAATTTGGATCGCCAGGTATCCAAAGGCATCATTGATGAAGCCGCCAAGAACGCAACTTTAGCCAATTTGAGTTTGGTGACGGATTTAAAGTCAGGAATTGCCAATGCAGATTTGGCTGTTGAAGCCGCTACAGAGAATGTAGATTTGAAATTGAAGATTTTTCAATCCATGGATGAGTTCGCGCCAGCGGCATGCATTCTTGCTTCTAATACCAGTTCCATTTCAATCACCAAGATTGCCTCTGTCACCAAGCGTCCTGAGCAAGTGATTGGCATGCACTTCATGAATCCTGTTCCCGTTATGAAGTTGGTCGAGGTGATCCGCGGATACAGTACCTCTGATGCTGTCACCGAAGTGGTGTTTGAGATGTCTAAGCAGTTGCAAAAAGTTCCTGTTGAAGTCAATGATTATCCAGGTTTTGTAGCCAACCGCATTTTGATGCCCATGATCAACGAGGCCATTTACACTTTGTTTGAGGGCGTAGCAGGAGTGGAGGAAATAGATACCGTAATGAAGTTGGGTATGGGACATCCCATGGGCCCATTGCGCTTGGCAGATTTCATTGGGTTGGATGTTTGCTTGGCCATCTTGCGTGTGATGAACGATGGATTTGGCAATCCCAAATACGCACCATGTCCTTTGTTGGTTAACATGGTTCAAGCGGGCAAGCTCGGAGACAAAAGCGGTGAAGGCTTCTACAAAGTCGATCCAGCCACCAAAGCAGCAACAGCTGTCAAGTTCAAGTAATTGTTATTGAATACAATTGAGGAAAAGAGGCGAGAGCCTCTTTTTTGTTGAATGAAAGATTATCGGGTGTAATAAAAAAGTTATTTATCCGATATTTGCAATATGAATTGGAAAAACTATCCTTGGGGTCAAGAAAAGTTGCAGTTGATGCTGGAACGCGTTGAGCTCGGGATTGGCTGACAACGGCGGAGGCGGTGAGGGAATATGTGAATCAGAAGTAGGGGCGAATTGCATTCGCCGAGTAAATCAGTGGATCAGTAAATCAGTAAATCAGTACATCAGTGAATCGGTAAATCAGTGGATCGGTGGATCTGTAAATCAGTGGATCAGTAAATCAGTAAATCAGTGGATCGGTGGATCTGTAAATCAGTGGATCGGTGGATTGGTGGATTGGTGGATCGGTGAATCTCCCCTCCTACCGCGTAGCGGAAAGGAGGGGTGGCTTGGCGTAGCCAAGACGGGGTGGTCTTTTCAGAGCGAGAAACAGAAACAGAAACAGAAACAGAAACAGAAACAGAAACAGTAGATCTGCTTCACTCGAGAAAGAAGATTTCCTGACGATCCCTTGAACAGAATATTTGTAATATCGACATTATATTTTTAAATACGTTTCACATGGTATTGTTTAAACTTATGTACATGTACATTGCTGCCAAATAAATAGGGTGATGCTGAAAAAAATTGGTTTGTGTGTTTGTGGTGTTGTGTTGTCTTTTATGACTCATGCGGTTCAGGTTACCTTTCAAGTGGATATGTCTGGTCAAATAGTGAGTTCCAACGGAGTTCACCTAGCAGGGAGTTTTTCGGATGTCAATGGGGATGGAGTGATAGACAATGATCTGCCCAACTGGAATCCTGGTGGTATTGCACTTTCAGACGGTGGCAATGGCATTTGGGCCGTAACTATTGAGCTGGTGGCCGGATTGTATGAGTACAAATTTGTCAACGGGAACGATTGGTCTAACCCGGAGTTTTTTTCTCCTGATGCTTTTTGTGAGGATTGGCTCAATGGAAATCGTTCCATCACTATTGGTGATGTGGATTTCACCATTCCGTTGGTATGTTGGAATGAATGTTTGGCCTGCGGAGCAGGATGCATTGACCCTTCAATTCCACCGTTGATTCCCATTTGTTTGGTCACGGTGGATATTGCCTCAGGATACAACCACATCATCTGGGAGCCAGTTGCCAATAGTGTGGTGAAAGAGGTAGTGGTTTTCAAAGAGACCAATGAATTCAATGTATTCGAACAGATTGGTTCGGTTGATTTTAATCTATCTGGAACTTTTGAAGACATCAATTCCAACCCACAAGTGCAAGCCAATCGTTACAAGATTGGTTTGAAGGACAGTTGTGGATTTGTATATGAGCCTTCCGGAGCTGTGCACAAGACCATACACCTAAACACCTCGCCAGGATTGAACAACAACATCAATCTCAATTGGAGTGCTTATGAAGGAATGGATTTTGCGAGTTATAGTATTTACCGCGGAAACAATTTGGGCAGTATGAATCTCATCGCAACAGTTGCCAGCAATATTTTATCATATACAGATCTCAACCCACCTACTGATGAGTCGAATTATATGGTGGAAGTGGAAGGTGTTAGCTGCAATCCGGATCGCGCATTGGTGTTTTCCCGATCTAACGTGTTGAATTTACTTGCTCAAAACATTGAAGAGACTTCGACTTTAACCTTTCAAATTTCCCCCAACCCGGCATCATCGCATGTTGTTTTAAAGGACAAAGGCTTTGAATCAGCAGAACAATTTGAGATTTTCAATGTGATAGGCGAAATCGTGATGCGAGAAAGAATTGTTTCAGAGAATCAAATCATCAATATTGAGCAATTGTCAGAGGGGATTTATTTTTTGCGATGTGGAGGTTCTTTCCAGCGTTTTCAGGTGGTGAGGAAGTAAAGAATAGAGACTGCATCAAACATTTTCATTCTCAGTCTCATTCTTTTAACTACTTCCTTTCTCATCTAGGCCACCTCTTTCAGGACCTCATACAGCATTACCATTGCCAGAGTATCTAGTTCACAATAGCGAAGAAGCGCCGCTTGGATGGATTGTCTTTGGTGTGCTGAAATATCGGTATACATCAATAGGGCATAGGCCATCATGGCAGCACCCCCATCTTGGATATCGGACATTTGGGGTTCTTCCTCTAATTGCATGATGGCGGGCATCTCAGCATAGATGGGTGGTAACGTTTTATATGGATTGTCCTGATCAGCATTGATCCAAATATGTTGTTCTGAAAAATTCAAACTGCTCAAGCCAATTTCACCGATGGGTTTCGAATATTTGCTTTGCAAGTATGGACTGGATTTGAGAATCGCAGGCAAAACATATTTAAGTGAATTGGAACCACCCATGTATGGATGATAGTAGTACTTTTTGACCATTTTCAATAAGTCAACAAATCGCCCCTCACTCAATGCATCGATGAATGCAATCAAATCCGACGCATCGGCCTCCTGAGATTTCTCCAATTGATACCGAATTTCCTTGATGACTGTTTTCTCATGATGAGAGTATGTAAATACGGTACCATTGTCTTGAGACAAACTCTCTTTTAGTTTTCTGATAAAGGTGAAATTTGGGAATTGACCATCTGCAATAATCTCTTGGTGCGCATGCGTTACCCTTCCTGATTCATCCATGACATGGTGTGAAAATTGAAACGCCACTTGCTCGTATGGTGTGCTTCCCGCAAAGAATGGCAGTGCAACACGTGAAGTTTCAAAGTCAATGAAGTGCAGCGGAAACTGCCATTCACTCATTTTTTGTTTTAGTCCATCCTTTTCTACTACAGCATCCACATTTCCATTTTGAGCAGACTCAATTTGTATCCACTGTCTGCGGGTTCTGGAAAATTGGTAGTCTTCATCTTCAATTTTCCATTGATCCTCCTTGAGGTCAGTCAAAGAAAAATGTCCTGCCTCAAAGAGTTTTTCATTCCGGTTGTCCCACACATCCAGAAGATTGGGTTCGTACAGTGCGCTTTCGTTCAATTGTCTGTGATGAGCAAAGCATTTGGCCATTCCAGACAATCCTTCTTCATGGATGTCTTTCTTTCTGAACTCGCACTTTTTACAGATCGACTGCTTCAAGGGTGCCGCAGGGAATTCCTTTTCCAATAAGATCTGCTTTAATTGGACAATGGAGGAGGCGAAAAACTGATTGGGTCTGTATTCAATGTTTCCGGCAATGATATCATCGACCAATTGGGTTTGCGGCATAAGGAGCATGACCGAATCTTTCCATTCAACAGGAGTGTTGTCAATGACCTGGATGTTTCTGTTCACTTTTTTGGATAGAGTGTAGCGGAAGTTTTGGTTCAGTCCATGCACTGGGGCAATTTTGTTTTTATCGGCCAACATCAATGACGCGTCCACCATCATCTGAGGTAGACAGGTTCTAATGACATGGGTTTGAAAGGCAAGATCAAATAGGTATGGTTTCCACTCACTGCGCAGTAGTCCCTTTTTGGTTAAGATGGTTTTGTCTTCATTGTCTAGATCATATGATTTGGCCTTGACTTCAATCAATTGAATGTGGTTGCCTTTTTTTACAACAATGTCTGCACGGATGAATAAACCGTCAACCAAAAACCCGGCTTCAAACAAGGTAATGTTTTCATGGCGCTGCAGGTAGTTCATTGTTTGATGGTGCGCCTCAGCGTATTCACCATGTGGAGCGCTGATGAAAATTCCATTTGGGAAATGAAGTCGCGCATATTCCTCTACTTGGAAACCACCTTCAGCAAGTGCCTGAAGAAAAGTATCTTCAATTTTTTTATTGACATAGTTTTTGTCTTGAGCGAAGAATAGTTTGCTGGCACATTCAAGGCCTAATTTGAATTTGGATTTGGTGAGCACAATCATGTTTTTGAATTTATTTAGAATGAATAGGTAATTATTATTAATTAATATACGATATTAATTTGCGAAATTGTTGCAAAAAAAATATCAGTTTTCTTTTTTCAGGAAATGAGCAATATCCCACCAGAGCTGATCCATCTTGCTTACTGATTTTTCTTGAAGTCTTTCTTCCAACACCTCCAGAGACTTGATGGCTTCTTGGTCAAGTGCGTTTTTGAGCAATGACAAAGAAAAATAGCCTTTTTTCTGTGCCAATCTTCTCCAAAGATCAACCTCATCCAAGGGCCAGCCGGTAATGGCTTCAGCTTGATACATGATGTCTTCTTCAAAATATTTAGCATGATGAGGTGTCATATCCTTCCAATTAACCAAGGAGAAAGGAACAACGTGGACCCAAGGAGTTTGGCCTTGAAAATGTTCTGAAAAAAAGGATTTGGCTTTTTCTACAAAAGGGTCGTTGACGATGATGGTGAGTTCAGTGGGGTAGTATCTCGTCCGCGCGATGTATCGCTCGGGCAAGCCGTTTTCTTGAAAGTTCTCTCTTTTGGGCAAGAAAAGAAGACTTCGGAAGCTCAAGAATTGAAGGACTTGTCGGTCTCCGAAGAACCATCCAATGTTTTCGCGCTGTGCGAGATTGGTCCATAATGCCATGGCTTCCCACATTAGCCACAAACCAGTATCCTCTAAAAGTGACCATTCTCTTTCGGCCATCTTTTTATTCATTTTAAAATGTTGGGCGGCATCAAAAAATCCGTCTTTCACGCTTTTGAGTTTGTCGTGTAAGTCAATGGTTGTTACGTAGAGTGTTTCTGGAAATCCCTGAAAAACATGCTCCATGACACCGCAAAGCCAGATCTTATGTGTTGGGTAGCCATTGCGTATCAATTGGTAGTTGGCTCCTTTTTCATCTTTGGTTTCATCGATTTTATGAAATACCATGGGAGCTTGTTCGTCGGATTCGATGGATATTTTCATTTGGACTACATGAAGACCTTCTGACTCGATGGTGAGCAGATCTTCTGCGCCTTCCACCATTTCGAGATCGCTGTGTGATCCGGGATAATTAGGAATGCGCGCATACCATTTTTGATCGATGCACGATTGTGTAAAGGTGATGATTTGTGTATTCTGCATTAGTCGATGATTTGAATTTTAATGGTGTCGAATCCTTTTGTTTTAGCTTTTTCTTGAATCCAGCGGTAGCGACTGACGCTTTTGTCGTTCCAAGTTTTAGTACCACTTCGCACTGCCTTTCTCAATCTTGTTGTGGTGCTGACCAGGTCGATAATCTGAGAATCTTGGTCTTTGTATCCAATGACAATACAGCTTCCGGGGCCATCTGGAATTTGGGTGAGCATGTCCTCGAACATTTTACGAAATTCAGCGTTGCTGCTGACAACAGTCATGGTGAAATGGGTGATTCTGGTTTTTTTCATGGATTGCGTTTTTAGGGTTTATGTTGTTGGGGAATGAAGACATGGATTAATTGAGGCCCAGGCAGAGGAATAAGGTTCGAACCTTCACGGGTTCAATACCAGTTAGTGCATCCTCATCATCTTGTGGTATTTCTTCCCATAATAGGGGGGTAGAGATAGCGGAATTGATTTTAATGATTTTCCGTTGACCAGGAAGAGGATCGTTGACGGAACGTTGAGCGAGCAAAACATAGAAAGGACTGTTTTCATGATTCATATATTGTTTTTTTGTTTTCGGTTAATTTTTGGACAATACAACGCAACCCCACTTCTAAGAGTAGAAAGGAAGGAAAGGAAATGAAAGGGTTAGAAGACGAAAATGTTGGACGAAGACATCATGACATTCAATATAATATAAATCGAAATTTTTGTCAAGTGTTTTTTTCTAATGGCAAAGGTGAGTGACCGGCTAAAAGCCTTGATGTTATTGGTAAATGTGGGGTTTTTACGAAGGAGAAAAAAGTGAAGATTAGGGGATAGATAGAATTTGGGGAATTGAATCATGCTGCAAATTTCAAATCTGTATTTGCGAAAATGTTGCAAGATAGAATGTTAAAGGAGGGATGCGTCAATTTTGACGCATCCAGGGCGGTTATTGGCAGCGGAATTTGGAAATTTCATGCCCATTTTACGCAATTTGTCTTTTTTAATTTTAAAAAATTTAGTGCCTTGGATCAAAATAATTGGGCTTTTTTCTACAAAAATGTTGATGTAGTAGGCGCCACTCATTTTTACGATTTTCCATTTTTGGAAATTGATTTGTTTGATTTTTTTCATTTTTATTTTGGTTTTAAAGTTTATAGAGATTAAAAAAAATAGACACAGTGAGTAGAGTCAGAAATTTTGACTTTTATTGAAATAAAAAAATAAAATAAATAAATAGAAACTTTTAGAAAACGCGGACTGGTGTGCAATTCATGATGCAATAATATAGGAAAAGTCCGCAACAAATGGAAGAGTTTTGAATTTTTTTTTTCAAAAGATCAGAATGGAATAGCTGGATATAAAAAAGTATCCTGATTATAGGGTTTTCTGAGGACATCGTATTTATGTTTGGATCCCTGTGTCTCTTTCGAGCATAGCAAACAATCGTTTTAACTGATTTTCCTTTACGAGCATAGGCGCATTAGCGCTGATTATTCAGTTCCATTTTATTAACCTAAAAAAAAATAATGCCATGAAAAAGATTTTGTTGGTGATGACTAATTTGATGTGTTTTTCTTTGTTTGCCAATTCTCAAAAGAGTGACGATCAAATTTTTGTTGACTCTGTAAAAATGGAGTTTGATGCATTGGTAAAAAAATATATCGATGAGAACAATGGACATTGGAAAGAAGACTTCATACAGAAGGAGCATGTAGAATGGAAGAAACGTGGTTTTTGGTTTTTTACGAGTTGGAAAAAGATTTATTATCCTGAGATACTAGGACCGGATCACAAGAAGCTATTGTATGAAGCGAAGCCTGATTCATTCAAAGAATATATTTCTGACGATCAAGCGAGGTATTTGATTGAAGTCATTAATTACAAAAGGAAGGATTCCGCAACTTACAACCTTTGGACATACATGAGTCATGGACAATATGCAAGGCTAGATTCAGTTCCAGATTCAGCACTTTCCGAGCCAAGGAAGAATTACATGAAGTCTGAAATTTTGCATTGGAGTTCTTTGCGGAGAGATAAGTACGGCAAGATCACGGAATCACCCAGAGAGGTGGCATTGGGGGCTATGGTGGTTTTTTTGCGTTCACCAAAGCACAAAGCTATATTGGATCATGCTGGTGAGTGGTTTGGGACTGGAGTTCGGTTGATACCAAGCGCAGAGTATGCAAAAGTGAACAATACAGATTATGGAACCTATGGGGAAGATGATCCTGCCTATCCCAGAGAATGGATATCCAAAGAGAAAGAGGACGGGCGGTCTATTGGCATTTTTATCATCTGTAATTTTTGATATCAGACACCATTATTCAATTAAACTATGTACCCATGACAGCTCAAGTAAGTGATGTATTGCAATGGAATGGTAAACAATATCAATTGTATTCAGAACCATTTCGATCTTATCAAAAACAAAATAGGCATTTAAAGGAACGATTCTTATTTGTCCCCAAAAGTTCATCCTGTTGGAGAGGTTATCGAGCCAAATGGAAGATTGAGGAAGGAAGGTTGTATTTGGTGTCAATATCAGGATGGGTGGCCCAGCCAAAAGGGCCACCAAGGTTTTATCGTATGCAAGAAGTGATGGGGACAAGAGATCCTGTTTTTGCAGAATGGTTTACAGGGACTTTGATTGTGCCCGATGGAAAGTTGTTGAAATATATCCACATGCCATATGCGTCAGAGTTTGATCGGCAAATAAGAGTTGATGTAGTTTCTGGTATGATTCTCAAAGATTAATATCGGTTCGAATGATTTAGTAATTATTCAATATCTCTTTAAGTTGATTTGTTAATCGTCTTTTCACATCTTCTGGCGAAATGAGTTCGGCCCCTTTCCCCAATGAAAGGATAAATTCAATAAGCTCAGGTGAATCATAAGTTTCAAATTCTAGTAAAGCTTCGTTGACTCCGATCTCAGTGATGGATTGGGTTTCATTGACCTTGAATAAACTGAGTTCTTGTATCCAAAAAGTATCCTTCAGCAGAATGCTGACTTTGATGGTTTGTCCATTCAATTTTTGGTGAATGCCTATGGAGTATTTGAAGTATTCCTGTAGATCAAAATATTCAGTGATGGATGGAAATGCATCTTGGATGCGGTAAAGATTTTGGATGCGAGATACGCGAAAGACTTTCTGATCGCGCTTGAAGTCCTCCAAATCATGTCCTATCAAATACCATTTTCCTCGGTATTGTTTCAACCCCAGTGGGGCTAAGCGATATCGCTTACCCACCAATCCGGTCTTGTTGTACTCTATAGAGATGCAGTTTTTGTTGGTCATGTGCTGAATCAATTCATTCAGCCACTTGCCATCCAAATCATTACG
>JACCDO010493729.1_pt1 | contig 12375 bp, 5 predicted proteins | sample 7446101 | NCBI WGS metagenome assembly JACCDO01 (sample SAMN15323440, study PRJNA562643) | freshwater metagenome | isolation source: river surface water | place: USA:Blue River Watershed | collected 2017-08-16 | reverse complement strand
TAGGGTTGGGGGGGGGGGTCTGAGTATGATTTGGGTATGACTTGGGTAGCGTATGACTGATTGAATGTCATTTATGTAAATATTACTCTTCAAAGTCCTGCTAGGCCGGGTTCTAGGGCCGGCTACTGCCATCAGCCATGAGTTTGAATATTTCGAATTACACAGTTTCTAACGAACATGCAAATTAACGAAGAATCATTGAAGGTTGTTCGCGATGTCATATCCGCGACGTTAAGCCCAGAGAATAAGACAAGAAAGGATGCGGAAACATATTTAACATCACTTGAAACTCAAGCGGGTTTCTTGCCAGTAGTATTAACATTAATTCACACCTTGACTGGGTCTGTTGCATATGGTAATGATTTTGCTCTCCGTCAATCATGTGCAGTGTTATTTAAAAATTGTATTAAGAAGTATTGGGAACCTGAGGAAGCTAATTCATTTAGTATTCATCAAGTTGATAGGGATTCTATTAAAACGTATGTAATTGATTTAATGTGCTCAACAACACCTGAAGTTCAAAGACAATTAGCCGAAGCTGTTTCGATTGTAGCTAAGTATGATTTTTATGCTAAATGGACTACACTATTACCTCAATTAGTAAGTAAATTAAGCAATGATGACTTATATATCAGACAAGGTGTTATGTTAACTGCCAATCGTATTATGAAACAAGTTAGATATAGTCAGAGAAGTGATGAACTATATAATTTGATTATTCACTGTGGTGAGTTATTTCAAGTACCATTATTGGTTCAATATCAAAAAAATGGTGCACTAATATCTGCATTATCATCAAGTCCAGATAAAAAAGGTGAATTAATAGCAGCTATGGAAACACAAAGAATTATGACCAGAATATATTTTTCATTTAATTGGCAAGATATTCCTCAATATTTTGAAGATAATATTACCATATGGATGGGTGAATTTGCAAAATTTTTAAGTTACAAAAATTCGTTATTAGTTGATTCAAATGAAGATAATGAAGCTGGTCCAATCGAAAAATTACAAGTTGCTATCGTGGAGAATTTAAATTTATATGCAACAAAGTATGAGGAAGATTTTGCGCCATTTTTATCGACATTTACGATGGCTATATGGCAATTACTTATCGAAATTGGTTCGCAGCCTAAGTATGATACCTTGATAACATCAGCAATTAAATTTTTAGCATCCGTAGTTTCAAAACAAATAAACACATCTTTATTTAACGAACAAGCATTAAGCGATATAATACAGCATATTGTAATAAAAAATTTAACTGTTACGGACAATGATGAAGAATTATTTGATGATAATCCTATGGAATATATTCGTAAGGATGTTGAAGGTAGTGATCAAGATACTCGTCGTAGAAGTGCAGTTGAACTCGTAAGAGGATTATTGAAGTTTTTTAATGATAAAACATCGCAATTATGTTTATACTATATCGGTGAAATGTTCGAAAAGTATCGTGCTTCAAATAGTTGGAAACTAAAAGATGCAGCTTTACATTTAGTACTCGCTGTATCGGTTAAGTCTTCTACAGCTTCGTTTGCTGCTGGTGAATTAAATCCTTTGATAAATGTTTTTGATATATTTAATTCTCATGTTTTTCCTGAATTGCTTGATGCTAACATTAATAATATGCCAATAATTAAAGCTGATGCATTAAAATTATTATGCTTTTTCCGAACTCATCTGCCTCCACAATTAATATTGGATAGTATACCACACATTATTAAATATTTAAATTCGAGTAATGTCGTAGTTCAAACATATGCATCATTGTGTATTGAAAGGTTTTTGTCGTTAAAAAATAGTACAACAAATAATACATTGTTAACGAAAGAGCATTTGTCACCACATTTACAATCTTTGTTCACAGCATTATTTGCCGTGTTGAATAATCCTGAATTGCCAGCAAATTATTATGTTATGAAATGTATTGTGAAGGTATTACTTTTGATTGATAGTGAAATACTACCAGTTGTTCCAACAATATTATCCTCTTTGAATTATGCATTAGAGCGAGCATACAAAAATCCGTTAAATGCTATGTACAATCATAACTTATTTGAATGTATGGCAGTTTTAATAGATAACGCAACTAAAGTAAATCCAGCCATAACTGAACAATTTGAAAGTGTACTATTTAGTCCATTTCAAGTTATATTAGGTCAAGATATGTCCGAATTTACACCGTATGTGTTACAAATATTCGCTCAACTTTTGTTATGTTCTAACTCCAATAAATTATCCGAGGCTTATAAAGTATTATTTACACCATTGTTATCTCCATTATTATGGGAACGTAAAGCATATATACCTGCATTAACTGATTTGTTTGTCGCATATATTAATAATGGTATTAACGACATTGTAATTGCCAATCAACTCATGCCACTTCTTGGTGTATTTCAAAAGTTACTGTCTTTAAAATCCTCAGAAGTTTATTCGTTCAAAATTTTGGATTTATTAATTACCAAAACAGAAATCAGTGTTATGAGTCAGTACAATAATGTCATTATACAATTATTATTGCAAAGAATGCAAGAGTATATGAGAAACAATTCTGGTGCTGGCACAATACATTTTAAAGAATATGTTAAAATGTTTGTTCACACCATGATGGTATACAGTGGCACGTACGGTAGTGATATTTTATTCGGAATTTTGAATTCTATTGATGCTAATATATTTTTGCAAATAATAAACAATATTTTTATTGAAAACATCAATATCATTCTAGAGAATTCGTTGAAGTATGAATTGAGAAACATTATACTTGGTGCAACTAACTTATTAACATTACCAATTGTTAGCGGTGATATTGTTACATGGAAAAAGTTGTTCGCGAGTATATTATTGTTGATTTTGACGTATAATAATCGATCAAACAACAATACTAGAATCAGTGCACATGTTGATGATGGCAATTTAGAAGTCGAGTATGATGGTGGTGCGTATTGTAAACTAACTTACCTCAAATCTTGTCAACCCACTATTAATCATAATGATGATGTAGTTGTCGTATTCTCCAAAACTATACAAAATATATGTAATTCGGCACCAGGTAAATATCAGAATATTTTTATGGAGGCATTGGCAAATAATAATGAATTGTACGCATTATTTGACACAATTGTTAAAAGTAATAACCTTAGAATTTTTTGAAGTTTTTGATATAGTCGTATGTAATTGAGTAAATAATTTTATATTCCAGCACGTTGTAATAATTAATATGTCTGATAGTATTTAGTCTTTTATCATTAATACGTCTGGTGGTATTTCGTCTTTAGATGCATCCATTTCTCTATCAAATCCCGTGGGATCATCGGCTTGTCTCCCGGCCCTACGATTCTGGGAGAAAGTTCTAGAGAGAGTCTACGTCAACTAGAAGTCAGGATATGCGACGTAAGCCAGAAGAATCCGCCACGTCAAGCGGACAGGACACGTAGAGTTTAGTTTTTCGCTTGTAAATTACTTACACCGTTTGGACCCCAGTTCCTCTCTACAGATCCGTAAATTTGAAAGAAAAAAATTGGCGAAAGTAACTTCGGAAAGTTGTACAAATCAGACACGACATGACCGATTACAGTAAATGGGATAGATTTGATGCTGATAGTGCTGAAAAGGTGCTCAAAAACCAGGAATACACCAACGATTTGTTACGAGGAAATAAAGAAGTTGAAGCTGCACAAAGTTTGCTGCAAAAAAATGTTGTAGCATCAGCTGCTGTAATAAAATCGAAAGAATTAGCTTTAAGTTTAAAAGACATTGTCCCATTGAATAAAAGAAAACACCATCGTTTTAATTTGTCATGTACAGCAGATGTATCAAGTCCCGTTGTGAATAGTTCCGTTGATTTTATATCTGATTGTATGAATAATATTAGCGACATGATTAATAATATAACACGGAACGTTGAAAAATTACGAAAGTATCAAGATGGTGTGATAAAAATGGGTGGGATAGGATATGTTTCGGGATATACTTTTGGAATAGAAATTACTAAAGAATTATCGACATTAATAAATTATGCCAAGGTGCTTACCACGGTTCCTCAGACAGATCTTAATTATGCCACAAAGTTAGTAGAGGACATTTACAAAGTGGCAAATCATTTATTAAGACAAACAGTTACATGCGCATCAATATGTGCATTATTCATCGGCAAATTTTCATTTGTCGTTGAGAGTAATAGTTACTATGCTATAAAAAATATTAACGACGATAGCACCTATATAAATATTTTATTATTAGGTTGCTCGTTTATTGGAATAGGAAACATTACACTAGCAATAAAATATTTAGAGTATTTTTATAACAAATGTCCACATTATAATGGCATTGAAGATTCTCTTAGATATTTGAAAGACTCAAAAGATTACAATGAAAATATTCAAAAAATGATATTCGATGGCAGTATATACCTCAGTAATATTCTGCGACATTTAGACAAATCACGTTGGAATAAATTGGATCAAATGAATATTAAGACGTTATCTAAAGAGATGATATATACATTACTACAATCACAAATATTGCCTATCAATTGTATAAGTTTACACGAATATATCGATGAGAATAGACCTAGTCCCGAATGTATAGTAGATGCAGCTAATTCACTATTATGTGAAGGTAAAATATTATTTGTAGAAAAAATGTATAACTCTGCGTCAATAAAGTATATATCAGTGTTATTATTATTAGAAGCCATTGCCGATTCTTCAGCTTTTTTAAGTGATACTCAAGTAACGTACATAAAATGTGCGTGTCTAGTTAATACTGCTTTGTGTAAGGTTCAAATGAAGCCTGTTGAAGAATTGTGTCTTATGCTTGACGAATATAAAGCTCAATTAAGTTCGTCGAAAGTTCCACAAAGGTCATATTTGAAATTTTTAACTACGTCATCACCTTTGATATTAATAAAAGAAGCTGCATCTAATATTGAATCCGTTGCTTTAAAAATTAAAGAAATTCAAATTTTAGAAAGAATGAATGATTTTGGTACTGAAATATTAGAATTAGAGGCATTGATAAATAGAATTCAATCTAACAATGAAATTATTTCGAGAGATCCCTTTATATGCAATCGTGATAGTTCCGTCACTAATGAGTGTATAAGTATGGGAGTAATTATTCCATTGACATATTCCCCACATATCACTGGGATTGAAACTGATAATAATTTTTCGGGAGAACTTTTACAAATGCTGAAATACAGTCAATTTTTAGACAAAAAATTTAGTAGTATTAAAAATAAATAATAATATATATATATATTTAACATTAAATTTCAATATAAGTTAATTTACAGTCGATCCATCTAGAAAACCGCCGCCATTTGTCAGAAATAGATTTGAATTAAGTTCCTTGGTGTTTTTATTGCTGACTCTTGATGAGGGAGTTGTACTTCCAGTAGCAGCTCTCATTGTAGTTAAAATTTCTTTGCTAAGATCACGTTCCAACTTAAGTTTTTGAAGTATATCAGCATGGCGTGTTTTTTCTAGTTCGTTAAATCGTTTTCGTTGTATTCTATACCTCATTTGTAATTCCTCCCGTTGTAAACGTTCCTCAACATTCTCAGCCTCCTTAAACTCTCTTTCTAAAATATTGATTCGGGACCTCACTTTTTCTAAATCTATTACTCTTCCATATTTATCAATTTGTCCAGTCTCGTATAACAGCTTCTGGACTTTTTTATTCTCAAAATAATGTCGCATGTTAGGATCATACAATGCATTATATTCCTTCAATTTTACAGCACCAAGGTTTCGGACATTGAATCCATCCTCGCGCAACTTAAGCTGGTCAGTTTTCTTTGGCATGAGTGCGTGCTGAGAGTGTGTGTGTATGCGTGTGCTTATATGCACCCGAGGGCGAATCGCTCTTTTTGATCTGCAAGTCTTAAAAAAACGACAAATTTCGCTAGCTCCGGTACCGGTCAGTGAATACGCCGTTAGCTATTCCGATAAACTATAACTAGAAGCTGATCTAGTATGGAGTGACATTACTTTTTCTCTTCTATCTACACTCATAGCTATAATAGTCTATTGAATCACAGATATTGAGGAGCGACCACTGCTTGATTACTAGGTTCATAAATAATAAAGGCACGTGGATCAGAGACATCCAATAGAAGGGGTGCCTATTTCTATTAATCAACAACTCTTTTATTAGGCCGATTTTTATAATCGTTAAACTTTTTTGAACGACCGACCACCTTTTGAAAAATACAGGGAATCAAGGTCGACGACTGCCCAGACCTGTCAAATGCGACGAGAAGTTAGGAGTAGCTTGTTGCTTCCACGAAGCCATGAGTTGCTGAAAAAGAAAGATCCCGCAAATCAAATCACTACTGGTAACAATTCACACCGCCGCAATTCAACAAGTTCACTTTCGATACCCAAGCATAGTCGTAGTCCATCTACTAGTTGTACGCATACTCGTAGTAAAAAAAGTATTTCAGATATGAATGCGTCTAAGTCTCAATCTAAATCTCCAGCTAATAAATTATTTTTGAGACATAGTGAATGTTCCATCGGTGATTCAGTAGAATTTCTAAATTCTGATGAATCATATTTATTAAACGAAAATAAAAGCAATAAATCTATGAATAGCATTGGTATAAATAGTAAAAGCAATCACAGTATCCATGTATATCCCGATATTTCTACACGTTGTTCAATCGTTTCATGGCTGTATAGATTAGGAATAGGATCTACAAAAAACGAATTGATATTTACTCAACAGTTTAATATAAATGAAGTTAAAATTGTTAAGCCTGTGGTTGTGCTTGATAATGAATGGGATAATGGTATTTTATTCTGTGAACTAATACCAATATTAACACCATTAGATAAAAATTCTATAAAGCATGTTGAAAAATGTGATAAATATAGAAGAAGAATATGTCCGCGTGTATTATTGTCGGGCTGTGAGTTGCATGTTAAAAGTAAAGCCCAAGCGTTACGAAACTATCAAATTTTATTGCATTCATTTGAAATACTACCTGATATTGGTCTGCAGGGTTTGACTATTACGGCCGAAGAGGTACTAACAAGTGATGCTATGAAATGGAAAATAATGTATAAGATTTACAATTTATTCGGGCCTAACTCTCTTTATCAAAAGGAGTTGAAGAGATTAAAAAATAAGAGTAAGACTGGGAGAAGAGGTCGTTCACTAGATCGGCAATCGTTACATCGAGTCAGATTTTCATCGGAAGGAGTGTCAACTTCTCGGTCACCGTCTCGAAATAGCATTAGAGTCCGGTCTCAGTCTCCGTATAGGTCAAAATCCAATGATTTGAATAATTCATCTAATAAGGATGAAACAAACCAAAATATCGAAAGTAATCACGAGCATATGAAAAACATTTTTCGGGGTCGCACAAATAAATGTATAAAAAAGGTGAAGAAAGAAGATTGGATTCCACCGGAAAATGATAAATATGAAGTTGAAAGTGCTTCCAAAATTGTTGTACCGAGTATAACAGTACCAGAACAGTCACAATTAAGAGGATGGTTATTATCATTAGGTATATCTGTATTAGATGGAGAAGGTGGATATTATAGTGAAGAGCCATCCCTTCATTTAATTCAATCACAAATTGCTCCCCCTTTGTCTTTGTGTGATGATAAATTGAGAAATGGTGAAACTTTATGCGATCTTTTGTGTATTCTTGAACCTACTGCAGCCGCTCATGTTCATCTTCAACGAATTATCCATAGAAATCCAAGATCGATTCAGTGTGCACTGATGAATATAAAGCGTGCTTTATGGTTGTTTAAATTAAGGAAATCCCCTCCGTTGCCGTATAATTATTTATGCCAACCGTCCAAGATTTTGCAAGGTGATAAAAATATACTATGGGGTTTATTAAGAGAAATTATGTTTTTGTATGTACCCACCATGCCTAAATTATTTAATGTTGAGAGTACTGTTAATAGTAAAATTGGGACTAATGTAGACTCTGTGCTGTCTCCGCCTCGACAATTTAAGGTAAATAACAAGTTGAATTCAATCGAAGAGAGAATCCCAAGTCAAGTCAACTGGTGGTTCAAATTACCATATTCATCCACTCAGCGTCGATTGTTAGACAAATCTTTGTTGCAGTGGCTACAATCATCTAATAGCCCCAATCCGATACTGCGACTTAATGTAAATAGTGGTTCAATTACACCACCTTCTACAATGTTAGAACTTGAGGGACCAATTAGGGATGGTACATTACTGTGTCTTTTAATTGAGTCGTGGTTAAATTTACCCATTAAACCATGGAACAAACACCCACTGACTTATTCACAGTGTGTTGCAAATATTTCCAAAGCTGTATCGGCTCTTCAAGTGTGCCTTAATATGAGTGGTAGATATTTACATCAAGGAATTGAAGATGAAGTAGTACGAGGTAATTGGGACTGTATTTTAGGTTTATTGGAAGATATTAGAAAATTTCATGATAGTATTCCTCCTAGACCTGCTATTCCTTCTAAAGTTGACTGGGATCTCGAAGGCAAGGTAGGTCCATATTTGGGCGACCCTTCATATATTATAAACAAGACAAATATAACGACTGAATTGGTGGATAGTAAAAAACAAGTAACGCCAACTAGACGGCCCATGTTTTTTGCAGAGTTAAATCGTTTAGAAGCTGCCAAAAGTTCGAATACCCCCTTGGTATCTGTTGCGAATACCTTTACACCAATTGGAGCTGAAACAGTTATGGAAGTTGATAGTTTGACAAAGAATGACTTACAACAAAATCCTAATAAAGTAATAGAAACGACTGGAACGGATATAATTCCGATAGGAAATAATAATACACAATTACATAGAAACTTCAATCATTCCAATATAAGTGCCAGTGATATTGATCCAGAAGTTTATTTGCTTAACGATTCAGTGGACAGAAGTCACGATAGTGGTGTATTGAGTAATAATTTGAATAAAAGTACTTCGAGCGTTGTAAGTGTTGAAAGCGTGAACAGAGCTATGGGAGTTATGCGTCGTACAAACAATATAGAAATTGTCATGGAGTGGTTAGTAGAGTTAGGATTAGTAAGACCTAATCAAGATGAATCCTTAGGTCTAGCCTCCTTGAGTAGAGATCCAGAATACATTCGTAATTTTTCAGATGGTATTCTGTTATGTGCTTTGGTAAAGCGATTAGAAAAGATGACAAATCCTATTGCAGGTGTAATACTTGAACCTAGGACTAGTGCACAAAGATTGCAAAATATAAGAAAGGCTTTGGAAACTATTGCTAGTCTTAATAAACGAATTCCTTTAAGTACTTTAGCTTGTGAGGAAGAAATTTTAAGTGGTAACAAAGATAGTATTGTGACGCTGTTACTGGCGATCAAAAAAGGTTATAGCAAATTTAGAATCAATTCGCGTCATTAAATTATAGGAATTGTTTTATTGTATATTTATTAAGTTGGAAAAGCATTACAAGGTAACAAACAATACGAAAAAGATACAATAGTTTCACTCGTCAAAAAACATAATTCAACTTGTTCCATACATTACAAATACAGTCATTTTCAACCAAATAGACTGCTGTGTTTTCGTCAAACGTAAGTACATGCATCGAAGGAGAAGATGCTGATGGCATATTGCCTTTTTTACCTCTTTTATTTTCGTCAAATCCTTTCATTGATTCTATGATGTCACTAGGAAAACTATTTGGACTGAATTCTTGGTCTAAAAATGAAGGATACGTTACAAAGGTATCAGCATCATCGTCATTATTACCATTGATAACAGTATTGTTGCCAATAATATTACGGTTATTAGTCGTTTTATTATCTCTTTTGTTACTGCCTGCTTGTTTTGAATTTTGTCCTTTATTTCCGCTTGATTTGGATTTAAAATTTATTCCTTTATATTGTTTCGTAGCCGAACCTCGGCTTTTTTCAATGATGGCCTTTTCATCAAAGAATTCATCGTCATGAAATTCGGTAAAGTGGGTGCTACTGGTTTTATGGTCACTGACAGAAGCACTTACAGCTTCGATTGTGCTAAGATGTAAATCATTTGCCATTTTCTTCAATTTATGTTCATCTATAGCAAACAATGAAGGGAGTTTGCCCATTATTTGGGGCCATAATGGCGAAGATGCATGTCTAGGATTGTTTATATATCCGGTTCTAGTTGGCAATCCGTTAGGGTCTCCGTTAGTAACGAATGTGGTCCAATAATCTGCCATTAAATCTGACACTTTTTTGTCTATTGTAAGACGTTGATTTACAGAGTCCTGATGTTGATATGTTGATGCACCACCCATACCCAAAACATTTCGTGTTGCTCCGAAAATATCCTGGAAAAATGAGTTTTTTTTGTCATTAGTTTCTTGATCTTCGGGTCCAATAGGAATTGGCGAGGGATCGTACCAAGCGTAATCTTCGTCGATAACGTTCAGTTGGTTAAAGACATATGGTAACTCGGCAGTATGGCATGCAAGACCATCGCAGCATGGATATCCAGGTGTTCTTGTTGGCAACGAAAATTCATACAAAAACACTGGTGCGCCAGTATTGCTTAATTGTCTCGCAAATAATTGATTTGGGCATCTAAATAAGTAATCTCCAATAATAGTGGACAATACGACACGATAATCAGGATATGGACTTTCACTAATATAATCTGTAAGCGGTGAGTATAATTTTAGAATTTGTAATGCATGAGTTCGAAAGAAACTAACAACAACAGCCTGATAAAGTGGCTTCGGCATTCTAGTTGGAAATGCCGTAAAAACAAAAACTATTCCTTCGTGAGAATTGCTACCAATAATAACGGGTACATCAAGTCGACGTAAATCTCTTAATGCTTGCAGTGGTTGTCTCACCGTTACATTTGATAATGGGCCTGGTCGAAGTCGTGCCTCCCTTTGATAACTACTATCAGTAATGACTGGTCCCCAGGTGAAGAAATCGCCTATAGACCTTGGTACAGCCATTAAAGTATCTTGAACATGTATGAGCTCATCGGCTGATTCGGATTGTAAACAGTGTAAATCTTCACAGTCTAGTTGTTCTTTAAATGCAGCGCCAATAAAATTGGCAACGGTTACGGATCTATATTTATATCCTAAGGGATTACTTTGTAAAATAACTGCATGAAACAACCTATTTGCCGATTGTTTGTTACTCCGCGCTTTGTCTAATAGATGTAACCCAATTGACATTGCGCCAGCACTTTCTCCGAATAAAGTAACACGGTCGGGATCGCCACCAAAGCCTTTTATATGATCTTGAACCCATTGTAATGCCAACTTTTGATCATGTAGTCCATAATTTCCATATAAGCCATCAATTGTAGACACTAAAAATCCTAATGCTCCTAATCTATAATTGAAACTAACAACTATAACATCGCGTGCTGCTAGTGTATTCCCAATATATTCCGCTTTGGATGCAGATCCTTGAATAAATCCGCCACCATATACCCAAACCATTACAGGATATAATTGACCATACTTAAAGTTTGCAGGAGTCCAGATATTTAAATATAAACAATCTTCATCTTTTGTAACAGGAATGCTATTTGGTATCGAATATAAAGTAGAGTGTAAACACTCTGGTGAGAAACTGAATGCCTTGTAAGTAGATGGATACCACGGTCGTTTGGGTCTTGAAGGTCGGAAACGAAATCTACCAGTAGGTGGTTCTGCGTATGGGACACCAAGAAAAGTTTTTATGTTACCATCTGTAAGACCAATTACTGTCCCGAGTGAAGTTTCTATGGTAGTCTGTGTTAATCTGCCACCATCAGTTGGATCTTCTTTGCCACTTTCTCCATATGCCAATAGTGAATTATTGTTCACTATAGTTAGTAAAATTACCAAAAAGATGCAGCTAAATACCATCCAAATCAACCTCTCGTAGGAATAATGTCCAAACTAATTGCTAGACTAATAAAATCTTTTATTAAATTCGAATAATTCGATAGAATTAGAGTCTAATTGGACCTCTTAATTACTTTCCAAATTTTTCTCTCTCAAAAAATTTTGGGGCTGGGCAATCTTTTCGTGTCAATACAAACTTGGTACTGGATGAATTAGGTGGTCTAATTTAGTCCATACTAGTCAAGTGTCGTAATCACTAAGTAATTTTCATACTTAACTAGAAAAGATACTTAGTTAGTTTGACTTAGTAAATATTTAATTACAAACCAAAAATTTCAAACAGAATTTCCATTTCCACAGCCGGATCTAAGGCCGGTAAAGCTTACCGGCACGAATATTTATGTATTACTTAAAAATTACTCATAATTCGCACTAAAATTTGAAGTATTAGCCGTCTTCTCCCATATTGTGAATCGTAGTAGCTTCGCCGGCTTCTGATTCTAAAATAATCATTGCATACCGGTAAGATTGGGATACCG
>JACCDO010113661.1_pt1 | contig 12376 bp, 15 predicted proteins | sample 7446101 | NCBI WGS metagenome assembly JACCDO01 (sample SAMN15323440, study PRJNA562643) | freshwater metagenome | isolation source: river surface water | place: USA:Blue River Watershed | collected 2017-08-16 | reverse complement strand
AACTTAGTTTAAATGAAAAAAATAGTAATGCTATGTGGTTACTCGGGCTCTGGTAAGAGTTATATAGCAGATATCCTCGAAAAAAAAGGATGGTTTAATATAGCTTTAGCAGATGAACTAAAGAATGAAGTATCACAAGACTATTCTTTGGATAGAAAACTTTTTGATACACAAGAAGGTAAAAAAATGAAATACACCAATGGGAAAACTCTTAGAGATATTCTTATCCAAGAATCAAAGAATAGAAAGAAAATTGACCTCAATTACTTCACAAAAAAAGTGACGGAAAGAATTCAAAAAGATTCTGGAAATAAAAATGTTGTAATCTCTGATATGAGATTTCCTCACGAATACTACTTTATAAAAACAAAATTCCCAGATTCTAAAATAATATGTGCAAGAGTTCGAAGAGATTTTTACAATGCGATAGATGATTATAGCGAAAAAGCTTTAGACAACTTCCTCTTCGATATAATCATTAATAATGATGAAACTCTTATACAACAACTCGCTTCTCTACTATCATCTTGATACCATAATCAAATTTAAAACACCATCGGTTTACAGCTGATTGAGTTATTTTTCCAAACAATGTAATTATCGACTTGATTGTATATGAATATTATGTTTAACAAAAACATATCCTCTAGTCCCCATCTTTTATAATTTATAACGATAAAAAAAATAAAGTTAATTGTTATTCCAGTTCACATGCAACTATATACTTCTTACCACGAACTAATGGAAGCATTTCATGTTCATCGTAAATTCCAAAAATTACACATCTACCTGTAGCTGGTTTTACCTTCATTTTAATGATGTCTCCCTCGTAAAAAACAGTTTCTCCTCCTTCGGTAAAATTCAAATATATCAATAGAGATTTTGTTCCTCCTTGAAGGGGATTATCTCTATGTCTGTGAAGAGAATGACACATAGAGTAACAACCCAATGTTACCTTATTTCCCGATATCGTTTCGGTTATGTTTAGTCTTTTGAGTCCCATTCCAATCATCTCCTTTATTTCTGGAACTTCTTCTAACCATACCATTTCATCCCTTTGTTTAGAGTCTATTATTTTTCTGATATGCGCACATTCTTTCCAGTCAAATATCACTTTTTCAGGAGACTCATAAGGCCCACACATACCTAAAATGTATACTAAACCACCCATAATAGAATCGTCTATCATTTCTATTTTCTGACATATTTCTCTTCTTGTTACTTTTGGAAATAAAACATAGATTTGATGTAAATATACATCTTCATCTGCTTCAACTTCTAATGTTAAGTCATGAACCTTATATTTAATAGAACGATTCCTATTTTTCCTAATGGAATTGTTAGTTTGTCAGTAGTTTCATTACTACTAAATACGGTATATGGTTTATTACCTCCTATCCGGAGTGTAGATTTTCTTATATTCTTTCCTTCTATTGTGATAGATTTGATTATATCTCCACAGCGTCTTATACTTCCACTATTCCCCCTTAATTTTTCTACCTCTTTAAAAGTAAGATGAGGAACACTGGAAATACCATCTCTTTTGAGAATATCTACGTCGAATTCCAATTCTTTTTCATGTTTACCTATTTGTATACAACTCTCAAAATCCATATGTATAAATAGTGTATTATTTTATTTTTAAATTGTTAGAATATAATAACAATGTACATAAGCGTAATAGTAATAGTGTTATTTATTGTAGTGTTGTATTTTTATACAGGAACTTATACTTATACTAAGAGCCGAATCGATGGTAAACTCTATAAGACCAAAAACAATCATCTTGCACAACAAAGTGCTGATATATTAGCTCAAATAAACATCAATATACTTAAACTAATATCACATATCAAGTCTCAGCAAAGTCAACCAGAATATGCTCAAAGACTTTATACATTCAATCCACACGCTATAGAAGAAAACATACTAGATATAGATACAAGTTATACTCTTAATAAAGGAAGTTATGTTGTCTTCTGTGTATCTTCAAGAGACCAGATGAACAACAAAGTTTATGATATAAACACTCTTATGTATGTCGCTATTCATGAATTGGCTCATATAATTTCCATTTCAGTTGGACACACAGAAGAATTTAGACAAAACTTTAAAAGTCTACTTAAGTATGCTATGGATATAGGAATATATTCTTATGTTGATTATTCTTCTTCGCCTCAAGAATACTGTGGTATAAGTATAAACAAAAGTGTATTGGGTTAATCATACCTTGCTACAGACATTGACCATTCAAATATATATGGTTCGCAACTAGTAGTGTCATAACGTCTTGGGCGTTGATTGCAATATTGCTTATTATAATATAACCATTTGATTATATGTAAATGTCCTTCTCTTGTAGCTACCACGCTTGGTACGTATGTTTCATCTGAAATCTCATATAGGTATTTCAGTATCTCTAGTTTACCAGTACTTGCTGCAGTATCCAATATACCTGCATCTACTACAGGGTAAAATTTATGTTCAACTAACCATTTAATCAATTCTAAATTAGTACCTCTAACTGCACTATCAAGTAGACACACCGAATCTGTATAAATAGGAACATTATCATATAGCCATTTAATCATCTTGAAGTCTCCGTTCTCTGCAGCATGTCTATAACCGTTTATACCTGGATATATATCTTTTTTTTCTAAAAATCTAACTATTTTCATCTGTTTATACTTTACTGCTAAATCAAAACATTCGCTATTTAACCCTTTACGTGTAAGACGGTAATACCATTTCACTATATCTAAGTGTCCTTCTCCACATGCCCATAGAAGTGTGAAATCAGAAAAACTTTCCTCCTTTATATTGTATATAAATTTCAATATATCTAGATATCCTCTTTCTGATGCAATCGCTATGGATGTTTTTATTTTTTTTTCCTTTTTATGGTGAAATAACCATTTCACCATATTAATATGACCCCATTGACATGCCCAACACAATGAATGAACTGATTCTTGATATAACCTTCCTATGGTATATTGATTGTTCAAAATAATACCCAGTTCAATTGTCGTTTTTACAAGTATATTATCTATTATTTCTTGAGGTAGTGTTTCATTGGTATACTTACTATTCTTTTTTTTTAAATTATAGATAATAAAGATTCGGGTGGTTTTGTGTAAGACCACAAACTACACCTACTTTTTGTCTAATAAACTGATTCCTAATTAAAGCGTCGATATCCCAAGGTTTATCTTTATATTTTTCGATAAATTCAAGCGTAAGTACGTATTTAATACTGCTTAAGCCTTTGAAATCCCAATCTCTATCTATATTTTTTTCAATAAATTCAAGTGTTAAATTTGGATTATAAGTTAACCATCTGTAATTCCAATCTATTTGAGGATTTCTTTCAATGTAAGATATACTTAACGATGGACTCTTGTGAATTCTCTCCCAGTTCAAATCTCTATCTTGGAATATTGATAGCCACGTTTCTAAACTGACCATTTACAGTTATTATACTTTTTCTTTTAAATCAAATAACCGATTTTCCTTTAAAAAGGAAACAACAACAATGACAAAAACTACTACAAGAACACGTCCATTCGTCACAACTTGAACACAAAGTAGAACATTCACTTTCATATATTCCTACATGTCCTTTGCAATACTTTGAATATTTACAAAGTCGATATACCTTTTTTATAGTCCAATCATCTGAAAAATCACGCTCCTTAGGTTCTACCTGAGGATTAGATACGAGATAACCATTACTAATACAATACTCTATTATTTCTTCTTTTCTATCTCTTATTACCTCTTCCATGACATCGTCGTAATATGTATCATATGCATCTCGTATTATCTGATGTAAGTGCTTATTGTCTGTATCGTAAAGGTTTTTTATTAATATTTTATCATCTTCTGATAGAAGTTCCTCTTCGTATACAAAATCATAAGGACTTATACAATCCCCATTCCTCATAAAATAATAATCTCCTGGGCATTTATTTCTATGACATTTATGTTTATTTATACATTCAAAATATCCTCCAGAAAATTGAACAAGACCTTCAGTTGAATTGCATTTACGACAACTCATGGAGAACTTAAAGAAGAATTCTTTAAGTTGCTATAGATGATTTCAGAATACACCCCTTTGTTATCTAAATATTACGTAGAAATTGAGACAGAAAACTCAAGCAAACAAGAGGAAAATATTGTTTTCTGTGTAGATACGTCTGGTTCAATGTTTGGAACACCTATTCAAAATGTTAAACATGTTTTAAAAGATATTTATCTCAGAAAAGGAGAAAATTATGACATGCTTTGTTATGATTACAATGTAAAATATGATACTATTTCTAATTATGATAGTATTTGTACAGGAGGAGGGACTTATTTTTGTGAACTATTCACTGCATGTAAAAACAGATTGTTAAAAAAAATGGAGTCAACTACTTTCATAATAATGACAGATGGTAATAATACAGATGGTTCAAACGATCCGAAATTACTAAAATCTATACAAGAATTAAAATTAATCATCAGTTCTATGAAGCATTTAAGAATAACATTTCATTGTATTGGTTTTGGACAAGATATCGAATCTTGTTTTCTTGAAACAATACTCCATATTGGAAATGCAGAAGGAGTACTCAGATACTCCTCTAAATCTGACAACTTGGAAACAAATTTTAATGATATTCTTTCTTATATTGATTCAAACGAGTATACTCTTAGAATAGGACAAAAGGAATACATATCAAAAACAAACGACAATAAAATAGGATTTATAGTGGACAGTGTAAATCAAAATGCCGAATTCAAGAATAAGGAATGGGAAACTATTCTCTTAACTGAAACAAAAAATCCTCAGAAAATCATCAATGGTTTAAGTTTATTTCAGCCAGAATCAGAAGAAGAAGTAAGAAATCTGCTCGTATTACTTCATTCGGTTCCAAACAAAGGAAATAACATGTTAGAAAAGTTACAGATTGAAAAAATAAAGAAAGAAACAGAAGAGAGGATGATGGAGTACATCTCAATCTTTACTCAAATAAAGATGGGGACTGTACCCGAACAGATAAAATTAAAGCTGAATTCTCTTAGACATGATGCTAAGATTTCAAATCTTAATCGAAATAACAAATTAGATGTACGTGTAAACAAGAATGTAGAATACTTCAAGAAAACAGACATAAATGGCATTCTCAAAGGATATTTAAAGGATATAACACAAGAGCAATGGAAAGAATTCCGGAAAGAAAACGATAAATGGATGTGTGTCTATTCAAATCTTAGATTTTCAGAAATAATGCAAAGGTCTCCTGATAATATACTCTGTTTAGGAATCTATGTAGAACGCCCTCAAGATGTAACTAAACCTTTGGATCTCAAACTCTTAGAAGTATCTAATACTGTAATTTCATTTGATTCTTTTATTGACGGAATCAATTTCCAAAAGAAAAACAATAAAGATTATATAACAGGTTCTACTTCTAAAGAGAAAATCAATGCTGTAATTCCTCTCAATATAAATCATGAACACTTTAAAAGAATCAGAATTCTTGAAGGAATATGGCTTGGTCATCTTTATACAAATGATTCTTATGGTTATGATAAGACACAAGAAGTAGCTTTACTGAAACTTCTTTATGATATGATATTGATGGATACAGAAACTCAAAGATATTCTCAATTATTAACAGAAGTAAAAGAAATGTGTAAAAATATAGTAAACATTTCAGAAGGATTTCAGAGTGAATACCCCAATTCCATGTACAATAAATACATATCAGGTTATCCATCTCGAGTGGAATTATACATACCCCTCATGGTAGGTTATCTAAGAGATGACCGAAGAATATTAACTCGTCTTTACTGTGAAAATCTAAAAGGATTTTGTAAAAAACATCTACCTGATTCTGAATCTATAAGCAAAATGTTGATGTATGGAAAAAAGGAAGAAAGGGTAATAGAGACAAAGGAAAAACTTCCGTTTCAGAAAGAAGAAGACGCAGACTACATTGAAAGGTCTTATATACAATTCCTTTATGATAAATGCGATCCAGTTCCTTTGGTAAGTGGGACAGGCACAGGAGAATTCAGAAGAAAAATAGTTGAAGCTGATGCAAAATACATTCTGGATCTATTGAAATTCTATGAAACACCTATTAACCTCAATCAATTTTTTAAGTATGATTCAGATAATTTAGATTATGAACTCGTCAGAAAAAAGTTAATATGCGAATTAAATGGGATAAATTATAACGACGAAATTTTAAAAGAAGTTGATATCAAACTACAAGGAAGTGTAAAAGATACCGTAGTCTTTTCACTGGAAGAAGAGGAAACGATAACAAATATGGCCTTAAATATGAAATCTTTAGAAGCCTTTGCAGGTTTAATGAAAAAGTATGCTGATATCTATGGATATATGTTTGAAATGATTGTAAGAAAACTTATCGAATCTAAATCAAAAGATAAGCTTGCATGTTTAATGAGAAACAGTGTAAATGGTAAAAAAATATACAAAGTAGACTGCTGGAGACCTTTAGAATATGCTATTGAAAAACTCGAGGAGATTCTTGGAGAATCGCTCTTTAAGGAAATAGAAAAGGAGAATATAGACAACAAGTTTTCCTGCAGACATGTTTATCGTTTTGGAAGACTAAATAGACATGGATATGGTAATTCAAATATAAATCTGAAATATCAACCTCTTTTTAAAGGCTATTATCCTCCTTCTTATAAGAGAAATTAAAGATTTATTTTTAGTTCTTATTATAAATGTACGAATTAAAATACGAAGTATCAAATGAGACTGATGGTTATTCGACCGATTCCGAGGGCAATTACCCAGAACCAATGTTATTCGACACAAAAGAAGAAGCAATATCTTTTATTATAAATGTTTTTATAGACACTTTACTAGAAGAAAATGATTTTACAGTAGGTCGTTCCAGTTATATTGGAGAAAAATAATGGTAGACACTGAAGAAACACTATATGGTGACTGGAATTCTATCGATATAGGGTTTCTAAAAAAATATTTAGAAGAAAATCATATAGATAATAAGCAAATGAAACGATTTCTTCGGGATAGAAAGGACTTCTTTGGAAAGAAACGAGAAAATACATATATTAAATTTTGGGGTAAAGACGCTTTTTTTACTCCTCCAACTTTATAACTTAAAAGGTAGAAATTAGTGAAATCAAATGAATTGGTATGAAATATTAGAGGTAAAAGAAGATGACACTCTTGAAACAATTACAAAGAATTACAGAAAACTTGCTTTAAAATATCATCCTGATAAAAAAGGAGGGGATTCTGAAAAATTTAAAATCCTATTAAATGCTTATCATTATAGACTTAAATTCCCAGATACATTTATAGAGTATGAAATAACTTTTCGTGAAAATGAAGATTCTGTTCATATACTAGAATTTTTCTACAACTGTAGGCTAGTAGATGAAAAGATTACATTTCAGATCTTAAAAGAACAAGCAACAAAATATTCGGTTTTACCTTTTGAAGTAACAAAAGAAAGCTGTATAAGCACTCTTTTTGCAAGAATTTCTAGCATGAAGATAAAAGAAAAACTATACAAACTGTCTATTCCATTTGAATCCAATGAACATAAAGATTTGCTCATAAATAGACTTCTTTTTTCTAGAAAACTTACTTTGAAAAGTTAGATAATTTCAGTTATATTATTTTGTTTGAGGAATTTAACCAGAGTTTCATCTGTTATAGGTGTCATACTGTATATAGGGTAATGTTTTTATCAGAATCATAAACAGATAATAATAATAATAATAATTCAATTGCTTCATAGTTCTTATTTTTTAACTTAAAAAGGAATAACTATGTTCTTTAAATGAAGGATTCTAAACAAGATTTACTCTCCAAATGTTCAGATTTAGGAATAAAAGTAAATAAAAGTATGAGTATAAAAACACTAAATGAAAAGATAGGAGAACATCTCGAGTTGTCAAAATCAATGAACATTATTCCAAGTAATGGTAGAAATATCGAGTATGTTTACCATCTTGCAGATATTCACATAAGATATCTTGATAGACATGAAGAATACAAAGAAGTTTTCTCAAGACTAATAGAATATATATCAAAAGATCCAAACAGAGAATCAAGTGTAATGGTCATATGTGGTGATATCTTTCATAATAAAGACAGATTTGTAAGCGAAACCATCATAATTTTTGATAACTTTCTAAAAGAAATGAGTAAATTACTTGATGTTTTCATTATACTTGGAAACCACGACTGTTTTAACCATAAAGACCGGTTAGATGCTCTTTCAGGTATCATGCAAGTAAAAGATTATGAAGGAGTTCATCTTCTTAAAAAAAGCGGAATTTATTCGTTTGGTAATCTGATTTTTGGAGTGTCAAGCATACTTGATGGCACTATTGTGACGTGTCCTCCTAAGTCAGAACCAAAAACCTATATAGGTCTTTATCATGGAATTGTTTCTGGATGCTCTTTAGACAACGAGTATAAAACTAACGGTGTAAGTTTACAGAATTTTGAAAAATATGACATTGTTATGCTGGGAGATGTTCATAAAAGGCAGTTCTTAAATAAAGAAGAAACTATTGCTTATCCTGGAAGTCTTATTCAACAGTCCTTTAAAGAAGAGATACAGCATGGATTTCTCTTATGGAATTTAAGAGAAAAGAAATCAAGTTTCGTATGTTTAGATAATGACTATGCTTTTATTGACCTCCATTTACATGAAGACATCCATTCAGTTGATTTTCCTAAATATACTAGACTAAGAATCCTAATGGAATTAGAAGACCTTGAAAGTGATTTAAAAGATTTCGTAGAAGGAGTGTCCTCTAAAACTAAAGTTCTCAGTGTAAAAACCATCTTTAAAGAAAGGATACTCACTCCGAAAGAAAAACAAGAAGCAGAAGAGAAATCATCTTTAGAAATGAGAGAAAAGAATATAATCGAGACTTTAGTAAAACCCGAAGATTTAGAAAAAATACTCGAAATACATAACTCATTACATGATAAAATAGAAAATGCTGATATGAATTACAAGAACACTCTTCCTTGGATTATCAAAGAAATCGAGTTTATGAATATATTCTGTTACGGTGGAGACGTACTCAATAAGATTGTTTTAAACACAGGTATAACAGGTATTTTAGCAGCAAATGCTTCAGGAAAAACCAATATTTTAAACACTATCCTCTATGGTCTTTTTGGAAATATCTATACTAGAAATCAAAATCAGAATAACAGAAACATCATCAGTAGACACTCCAGAAAGAACGAACTTTATGTTAAACTGACAATAGAAATGTCAAATGGGGGCATCTATTTCATAGAAAGAAAGGCAAAAAATAAGAAAAGAGGAGAAGTATATCTTCCAACAGAAACGGTTGATTTCCGAAATCAAGATAAAATACTAAATCTTACAACAAAAGTAGAAACTGAAAAACTTATAAGAGAAACTCTTTCTTTTTCTACAAAAGACGATTTTATTCTAACCAATATGATAAGTAACATATCATATGGTTCTAATATTTCTATTGTTTCTATGAATGGTGCTCAGTTAGATGAAATCTTTAATAACATGTTCAATCTCAACAAGTATAAATTGCTTAATTCTGAAGCAAAAACCTTGTGTAAAAAATTATCACAAGAAAAAGTAGGATACGAAGCACAATCTGATTTAATCAAGAAAAAGTTGGACTTTGACGTACAAAAAGAAAGAAAAAACCTCTCCGAAATGGAAGAAGAACTAAAAAAGAAAAAAAATAAAAAAGAAGAGTTAATGGAAGAATTGGAAGAATTATTTGAAAAGATTTCTAAAGTAAACAAAAAAACAGCAGCTGTAAAGGAATCAAAAGAGCTATTAATAAGTAAAATAAGAGAAAACAAAGAACTCCTCCAAAAAGAAGACATGAAGACTCATGTAAGCTCTGAAACTTTTTATGAAACAGAATGCGAAAGACTTTCAAAGCTACTTAAAAACTCCGACCTAAAGGATTTCTTAAAATCTAAGAAAGTAGCTTCATCTCTAGAAAGAGACATCTCAGAAATAGAAAAGGAAATTTCCTTTTATGAAGGTAAAAAACAACAAGTTTCCTTTTCTGCAGACATAACAGAAGACTATATAAAAGCTAAAAAGGCTATCTCTTCTTATAAAAAAAAAGACAAACTAGACCTCGGTGTTATAAAAGAAACCATAAAAAATATGAAGTATATAGATAAAATGAAACACTATGCATTGAAATCAGAAGAAAGAGAATCTCTTCTAAGAGATTTAGATAAAACCTATATAAACAATGAAGACTTTTCTAGATATCGAAAAATAATAGAAGACAAAGAGAAAAGAGACTTGATAATCAAAGAAAATATAGAGATTCAACAAACTTTGTCACAATTAAAGATGGAATTAAAGAACAATAAGATAAACTATGCTCATAAACTAAAGGATACAGTAACAAAGTATACCGATTATCTTGAATTAGTAGACCTTTATTACGAAACAGAAGAACTTGAAGAAAAAGTGAGGATACTTGACAATAATGAAGACTACAGTAAGTTAGTGAAAGAGAAGGAAGAGTTAACAACTGAAATGAATGAAGTATCCAATCAGATTACTGAAATTAGCTCTGAAGTGTCTATTTCCAAATCTAAAATAAAAAACTATGAAGAAAACATGTCATTAAAAGAAGACCTTCAAATTAAAATAAAGGAACTGGAACTGGAGATACAACATTACAAAACATACATTGTTGTAACTCATTCAAAAAATCTACCGAAACATCTGATAACCAATATTATAAAAAATATATGCATTGATGCGAATAACCTCATATTCAATTTATGTGGTTTAATATGTGAAATAAAAGAAACAGATAAGTGGGAAATAGTCATTAAAAAACATAACATAGAAGTAGGTCCTGAACACTGTTCAGGATATGAAAGGTTCGTCATCAATACTTCTTTAAAGATTGCTTTTGACAGATTTAAACAATTACCTACCATTAAATTGTTTCTTATTGATGAAGTGATAGATTGTGTATCAGAGGACAACTTTGACCAGATAGACGTGCTTCTTGAACATCTAAAGAAACACTATTCAAACGTTTTTCTTATATCTCACAATGAAGAATTAAAGAAAAAAGTAGAGCATAGAATAGACATAAAAATAGAAAACAACTGTTCTTATATACAAACTTAAAGTTAAATAAACAAATCAATTAATGGAAAATTTAACTGATTTGTTTAACTGGTATATCTATAATGGTTACATATGTGGTGATATATGTATTAAAAAATTTAGACACAATACATATACAGAAGCTAAAATAGATATATTTATGGTAAACAGTTGATAAACATGGATAATTTTTTTAGAAACAACAAAAAAAGAAGTAAAATTCAACTTGAGAAACTTAATTTAAAGAAATATTTTGTATAACCATATATAATGGAAACTTTACCAGCAATAAATATTAATTTTAATGAAAGTGTAGAAGATAACGGTGCTATGTATTATTCTTCAACTTTAGTAAGATTAAAGAAAGACTTGAATATTCTTGAAAAATATCCAATTAAAAATAAAGATGAAATTGCTGTAAAAAAACAGTTGTTACAAGAAGAGCTAGATAGAATGAAGAAAATCTAAAAGAACATATCCTCCATTAATAGTCTTAAGTCTTTTAATGAAAGAGGCTTCGACATTACCCTATTCATACCCTTTTTGATATATTCAGCTGTTTTTTCTATTTGTCCTGTAAGACCTACTATCTTTACATCACTATCAAAATATCTAATAATTGTTGTAGCTTCTATTCCATCCATGACGGGCATTATAACGTCCATGAATATCAAGTCATAATCAACTTGTTTATGTTTATCTATGGCTTGTTTACCATCAGAAACTTCTTCTACAATGTAACTTTTGTCTATGATTTCAAGCATTTTTTTTAAAACATATCGATTCACAGATGAATCATCTACCAATAATATCTTTTTCATGTTTTCTTAATAGTATACTCTATTAAAAAAATAATTAAATAGCTACCGGAAGTCTTATACCAAAGGTACTTCCTTTATTTTCTTCTGACAAGAAATATATCTCTCCTCCTAAAACCTCTACAATTAACTTGCAAAGGTACAAACCTAACCCCAATCCTCCATGTCTAAAACTATCCATTTCTGTTAACTGCTCATATGGTTTAAATAATTTATTATAATTATCCTTTTTTATTCCTCTTCCAGTATCCTCTACTTCAAAGATATAAAACTCAGGTGTTGTAAACATCTTTAAGTAAATATGACCCGAATCTGTAAATTTAAAAGCATTTGTTATAAAATTAAGAAGTATTTGCTTCACTCTCATTTCATCTATATGAATTGTTT
>JACCDO010049169.1_pt1 | contig 12376 bp, 15 predicted proteins | sample 7446101 | NCBI WGS metagenome assembly JACCDO01 (sample SAMN15323440, study PRJNA562643) | freshwater metagenome | isolation source: river surface water | place: USA:Blue River Watershed | collected 2017-08-16 | reverse complement strand
GTATTTAAAGATGCAGTTGTTTGTTGTAATTTAAATACCGTATTTGCATCAATGTTAGTTACCAAAACATTGTTGTAATAAAGAGCACCAGTTATGTTTGTAGAACCGGTAAATTCATGTACATCGGTTAATTGGTCTCCTAATTTTGTAGAACCAGTAGAAAATAATATAGATGCAGTTTCATATTGTGCAACAACCTCATGAACGGTCAATCTACCGCTAACACTCAAATTTCCGTTGATTGTTTGATTTCCAGTAAATGTGTTTGCTGAACCTGTTTTTGCACTCCATTGAGAACTATAATGTGCAATCTGACTTAGGTTTACCTTAGTTGTTGTACCATCGTGAACAATCGGAACTATTATAGATGAGCCCGAAACACTGTTCAGTAAAGGTAATTCTGATATCTTTTTATCTGCCATTTTTCAATATTATTTCGTAAAGTTGGTATTTAACTCTTATAAATATTGAAAAATATAAATAAACTAATCTCCAGAAGTACCTCTTTTCTTTTTCTTAGTTCCCAATGCGGATGTTGGTAATATTCCTACTGCTATCTTATCCAATATAATCTCTCTTTGATTTTTACGAATAGCCTTTTGTTTTTCCTCTCTCTTAGCAGTAGTTGGTTTTACATATTCTTTTCTTTCTCTTAATTGTTGAATATGACCGGATTTTATTACTTTTCTTTTGAATTCTTTCAAAGCCTTATTTATGTCCTGCTTTGTACAGTCCACTATAACGATTGATACTCCCATATTATTTTTTTATCATTTTTTCAGCAGCCTTAAATACTTTGGAATCTTTATCGTATTGTAAAGCTGATTTTAATTTAATATCTCTACCAGTATCTGGATTTTTAATAGTTTTTGTTAAATCTGCTTTTGGAAGCATTGATGTTAATTTTGTTGATTGATGTGGCATTTCTTCTTTTGGTTTTACTTGTTGAATTTTTTGCTTTACGTTTGGATAGTTTTTTAATCTCTTTCTAACTGCAGCTATATTCTTTTCCGAATCATCTACAAAGAAAACATCATCATATCCTGATTTTACTTTATCTTCAATCCAATCCGCTTTCTTTTCAGGATTAGCATCACCTAATGCAACTACAGTAACACCCTTTATACCCAAATCTTTTATGAACTTAGATACAGGTTTTTCTGCTGAACGAGCGGTTAGAATAAATACTTCTCTACTACCGCCACTATTAACCATTCTTTTTAGTAACTCAACATATCCCTTTATAAGTTGAGGTCTTGTCACTTGTTGAAAATCTTTAAAATCAAATTCATCGCCATCTTTTGGTTCATACTTAGCGTATTGACCAGGACTTAACTTTGATTTCATTCCATTTCTATGGGTAACATATATGAATGAGTTTGTTTTGACAAGTGTATCATCAAAATCAAATACTCTTAATTTCTTATCTTCCAGAAAAAGGGTTCTTGATATTGGCATCCTATCCGTTAATTTGTCTTTTAGTCTTTGGAAGTGCTTTTTCTAACTTATCGTTTTCTTTAGTTAGATATTCTACCTTTACAGTCAATTCAGCAACTTTTGCTGTCATCTCTATAATCATCTTGCGCATTTCATCTTTCTCTTTTGATGATGCCACTAAAAGGGCTTCTAATTTAGAAATTCTATCTCTACAATCGTGTCTGATAAATTCCTCATCTCTCTCCTTTCTCATAGATTTCTTCTCATAGAAACGGAAAGCTGCTGCACTACCTAATACCGTAAACGCTGTTATTAATACTGAATATATATTATCCATTTTAGATTTCTTTTTGTGGTTCTTCTTCGGTTTGAGGTAACGCTGCGGCTACATGCTCCACGCCTTTTTTATCAACATATTCATTTTTACTACCTTTTGTCATTCTAGCTGCTACCAATGAAATAACTGCAATTGTGAAAAATATGAAAAATGCATACATTCCAAACTTACCCCACAAAGAGCCTTCAGCCTGTCCAGCTTTTCCCATATCTTGCATTACCTTCATTACTTCAGGTTCTGCCAATTTTTGAATTTCGGAATAGTACCATTTTGTGAACGATGAATCCAAATATTGTATCCAACCACTCATAGATACCAATGCGGTAATAATACCCATCATAGTAGCTCCAGTTCCTAACTTAACTGCAATTTTATTGATTGCACTTTTAAGGTCCTCATCTAAATCGTTTTGTTGTAATAATGCAGATGTTGCTTTGTTCATAGCATCATTACCATTAAACTTACCAGAAGATGCTATTTTATCAATATTAAGATGTGATTTGGCTCTATCAAACTTAGTAGATGCCATCTTAATTGCTAAATTTCTGATTTTTGAAATAGTGTCTCCAAATCCCTCATTCATTTGAGTAGATTCTAATTTCAATTTAAAATGGTCCATTACATCCCAAATTTCATCATATCCATAATCACCCAACTCGTCCATAATTTGGCTTCTAGTTGCATGTGGTTTACGAAGAAGATATAATGATAATGCTTTTTTAGCGTTTGAACTACCCTTATCGTAGAATTTCATTATCTCTTTTACATGAATATCATTTTTAGACATCTCTGTCACAAAATTTTCTCTTAATATAGAGCGAATGATTTCTTTCAATTGTTTTTCCATTTACATCAAAAATTATAGATATAAATATACTTTTTAAGAATTAGGGGTATTTTTTTCGATTAATTTAGTTGCAAAGTCCCTAACTTTTAGCATACCAATTGAGAAAGCTTTATCATAAAATTCCTTCTTACGGTCTATTGGTTTTATTTTATCTGAAAATGATGGGGTTCTATTAACATAATCTTCGGTAATATATACGCCATCTAAAACAAATTGTTTAATATCATATCCAAGTTTTTGAGCAACTTTAGCAGCTTCCATACCATATGTATCTTCCGGCCCATATCCACCAAATTCATCAGGTATAGTAACTAATTCCCAAAATGATTTAGAATACAAAGTGTGCATTCCACATCCAAATTTAATCGATGGAATTTGTCTAGCATTTACTTGAGTTATTTTTTGAGAAGTGGCACCAAACATTACATCTTTATCATCCATAGCAGTTCCATATGGTTTATCTAAAAATTCAGAATGACATAAATAATCCCAACTGTTATCCCACCATTTTGGAAGTGATGGTGAAATTATGTAAATCCCATCTAATTGATATGATGTATTTAGTTGATATTTCAACATATGTTCGTGAAATAAAATATCAGTATCACAAAATATGAATTGGTCATAATCTAATTTATAACTTTCTCTTTTTTGCTGAGTAGTTCCCCAACAAGATGTATCCAATATAATTTCATTTATATTCTTAATACCATTGAATAACACACCGAATCTAGCAACAAAATATGCTTGCTTATATTCGCTATTTTCCCAATCAGTTAACTGTGGATTTAAGTTTAGTGTTACTTTTAAAGTAACATCATCGTTTTCGTCTAAATATGAAAGTGCTTTGTGAAATCTTTCCATTAATCTCTCAAACATTTCAATTTCTGATGGCATAACATGTATGCAAATAAGTGTTCTTTTCTTCGCCATTAAAATACATTTTTAAAGAATGGTGGGACCATATCTTTTTGCTTTAAACTAAATATGTGTATTTGAAATATATCCCATTCAAAACTACCCAAATTATCTGTTTGCTGAACAATGAATGGTATGTTTTTTATAAATGTTGTAAAGTGTTCATTTGTTATTTTAGACCCATCAAACAAAATTTGTATATCACCTTTCATAACATCACCAATTGGATGTATTTTATCAGATAAATCAAACATAGTTTCCTTTTGCTCTTTAGTTACATAAGTTTCATATTCACAATCAACATATAAATTATCACACCAAGGTTCTAATGCTTGTACTAATTGTGGATGGCAATTATGAATTACAAATGTAGTATCATATCGGTTTGGTACAATAGGCATCATCAACTCATCATGTAATACATCGGTATGCCACTTTCTCCACCACTCTTTAAATTTATTTTGTCTTAATTCCAAATACTCTATTGAATCTTTAGGTTTGTACCATTTAGTTCCATCCGGTAAATCAATAACTCTTTCAATCTCAATGCCATCTTTGAATCTACTACCTCTACAAGTCATATGATATACAAACGCATCTCTACTTTGTATTAATTTATATTCTTGCAAATGGAATCTATTGAATATATCAGAATCTTCTAACTCCATAGGTGCGAATAATTTGTCATGTCCACCTATTGATACAAAATCTTCTTTATATAACATCCAAGGTGCAAAAATACCATTTGTAACTTTACCTTCGTTTACATATTCTTTTTCATATACAAACTTATTAAATTCAGCTTCCTTAAATGATTCAGGCTCCATACCAAAATCCTCAACATATTTTTCAGGACCCGGTGGATGTAATGGTGGTTCAATACGAGTAGCTGAAACTACACTTAGTGGTACTAAATGTTTCAACATATTCTGAACATAATTTTGAGTTACAATCATATCCGAATGTAAAATTGTAACTATTGGAGTTTCTGCTAACCGAATACCTCTATCGTATAAAACAGTATGTCCAACTCTATCAGGTCCTTCGTTTCTATATGTTTTAATATATGGTTTGTTAAGAGAACTAACCCATTCCCATGTCCCATCATTTGAAGCATCATCTAATATTACTATTTGATGATAATCATTGTAGTTATCTTCTATACTATGAATAGCTTGCTTCAAATATTTTAAGTTATTTCTACAAGGTATTATAAATGTAATTGGTTGATAATTTGTCATATTAAGGTTTATATGCTTTTATGTAAATCCATTGTGGATGTCCAGAGTCTGAATATGATTCTCTTATTTGTGTTGTTATATTCACAAATCCCATTTCGGTTAAATCTTTAATAACATCTTCTTCATTTTGTATTCTTACATCACATACAGAATTTGTTCCTGTTGCATCATAATGATTTTCGAAATAAGAAACTCTACGGCCTAATTCAGATTCTAAATTATCACCATATCCCATTTGGAATGAAAAAATACCACCAGATTTTAATGTTCTGAATAAATCGGTTATTAATGATTTTCTAATATCGTAAACAGGAATGTGTTGTAATGCAATTGTAGACATTATGAAATCATATTCGTTATCTTTTAATTCAGATACATCTGTTCCATTATTACAATACCAATTACTATTTTGTGAAGAATATTCATTTTTATTATATAATATATTTCCTTCAGATATATCAACCCCATCAACTCTAGCCCAATCACATAAATTAAACATATTAGTTACATTTCTACCTTTACCACATGCAAAATCTAAAGCAACTCTACCATCCCATTTTTCTTTGGTTTGTAAATCGCCCAATAATATGTTCCAATAATCGGGATTCGTATTATGTTCTTCGTGATTAGAAGTACCACCAGCATATGCACTTTTTTGCATATTGGTATATTTGTTATTGTTATTTACCATAGTTTTCCAAATAATATTTTAAATCTTCAGGAGTTCCCAATCCCCACATTTTATCAATGTTGAATGTTTTATATTTTTTACCATCAGCAATACCTTCATTGTAAACAGGACATACATAAAATTCATTATTAACTCTAATATTCTTACCAATCATTTGTTCTGCATACTTTACATAATCCGAACCCTTTGCCCAATAGTAAACACCAACAGTTGCAATGTCCGAAATTGGATTTTTCTCTGCTACTTCGGTCACATATCCATACTCATCCACTTTAGCGAATGACCATTTTGGATGTGTTGATGTAAATGAAAGAATACCACCATCTACTTTTTGTTCAATCATCTTATACATAAACTCATTACTATCCCACTCTAAGAATTGGTCAGAGTTTGCCATCAATAATGGTGCATCCGAATCAATGTATTCTTTTGCTAATAGAGTTGTACAAGCTGCTCCTTCTGTTAAACCATCAACTTCCACAATCTTACAATTAGGAGTAATTAGGTTTAATAAAGTATCTAAGTTATACTGCTCTCTATGTGATTTTTGAACTACATAAATAAATGTAGCATCTATGTTTAGGTTATCCACTACAACCTGAATCATTGGTTTTCCTTCCACATCAATTAGTGGTTTTGGAAATGTATATCCAGCTTGTGCAAATCTACTTCCAGCTCCGGCCATTGGAATAAGAACATTCATCTTACCACCTTGCCATTTTGGTTTACTCATAACTTTCTTTTCGTTTAATTTATTTGTTATTTTTTCTATTGTTAAATCATGTGGATTATCGACTCTCAATACATTTGCTCTACTTCTACTTGCTGCCAATAAACCATGTGGAGAATCCTCTACAATAAGAGTTTCTTCAGGCAAACATCCCATCATACTCATAGCCTTCCAATACATTTCAGGATGCGGTTTAGAGTTCTTTACATCCTCATTAGAGATGATTAAATCCATATACTCAATAAGACCTATCTTTGATAACATAACCAACACAGACCTTCTAATTGAATTTGATGCACATGCTAATTGATAACCCCTATCTCTCAGTTCTTTGAATACTGAAACCAATACATGATTAGTTTGCAATTGAGATATTGCTTCAATTGTTAAGTGTTGTTTTCTATTCCAAACTTGCTCATGTACATCTTTTGGTAATCCTTTTGCTTTAGTTAGCATATCCAACTTTTGATTTGTTTTTAATCCATCATAAGTTGAAAGATGTTCTGCTTCCGTAATAACATATTCGTTACCAACTTCTTTTAGAGCTTGATTTAGAGTATTGTAGTGTATTTCTTTTGCTTCAACTAGTACACCATCTAAGTCAAAGATAATTAATTTTGTCATGATATTCCTCTTTCAAATGGGTTTATTTCGTATTCAGTAAATAACTCATCTAATTCTTTTTGATATTCATTGTAATTCCATTTACCTTTATTAATTGCTGTTGCGATATACGGAAACACTAAACTATCATAATGATACAATCCCCTTTTCTTTTCACCACCAATTGCTACCATATAATCTCTACCAGTACCAACAATCGCTTGTTCAAAATTCCAAATATTAAGTGGACCTGTTGATTCAATTGTTGATAAGAATACTTCTTTCCTAACTATTGTTGGTTGAATTGAAAATTTAGAATACTCATTATATAACAAACTTTTATCAAAATCACTTTCTGAAAATTGTTCCCCTGCTAATATAAGTTTTATACTATTAGATTGGTTATTTAAAATATAATTGTAATATTTTTCAATAATATTAAATTTAGGTTTATCAAATAAAATCATATCTTCGTGTAAAAATAGAATAATTTCTTCTTCTATTTTAGGAAGTATTTCTTTCCATCTATCTGTATAAACTTTTGTATCATCATATACTAATTGTATATAATCAGATGGTATAGTTTCATCATTTTTGTTTACAGCAACATAAACTTTAATACCATCTATATATTTTTTAAATTGCCCAAAAAACATTGGCCAAATATCTTTCATATCCGTATGTGTATAAACTACTATTGGTAAATTTACTCCCATGTTGTATCTAAATTTATTCTATTATCCCAAAGTTCATTTCTAATCATCCACCATTTATAAAATGCAATAGCATTTGAAAGGTCACCTTCATTACTTTCTATCTCCTTTGCGAATTTATGAAATTCAGAATCTATATACATTTGATTTTCCAAATCATTATATAAAGTATTGAACTCAACCATTACAGAAGGAGAACCATAAAACCACATATCAGCAGGTCCCATATGAAAATGATTCCAATTAGCCATATAGATTTTATCTCTCTCAATATCAGTTTGAAAATTAATACATTGAACTGGATATGGATTACCTAATCCCGGACCAGATGTATTGCGATTTATTCTACCCAAATCAAATCTAGCCTTAACGATTATATCATACTTAATACCAGTTTGTTGATGTGGCATTTTCATAACTTCATTAACACTATATAGATGTGAAAGAACCGATTGTGGTGGTCTTGGACAACCTTGTAATTTATCCAATCCTCTTTCTTTTATTAATTCACTAAAATCTTTTTGCGGTTCAAATACGGCTTTCTTTGGTTGATATATTGCTTCTATTAATCCTTGCTTTTCCAAATCCCAACTATGAATAAAAACATCAACATCACCTTTATCCATAATATGCTTTTGGATATATTCTCTACCATCCAATCCTTTTGATGTATTATCCATTGGAGAATCAAACATCCCATGTAAACATAAAGCTATCTTCATTATTCTATAACTTTATTATTTTTAAACACAGTAAATTCTGTCAAATCTCTATATCCATTTAATTCACCTTGGTCTGAATTATGTAAAGGTAAATTTTGCATCATTGCCAATCCGTGTGCCGCTTGTTGTGGAGTCATATACATATTCCATCCTAAGAACTCAATATCATCATCTTTATAGTACTTCTCACTTCTACCTTCATAACGAGCTCTCTTAAACCACTCAGCTGCTTTAGGGTCATCAGTAAGAATCATACCACCTTTCCAAATTGGAAGTAACTTTTTAATATGGAATGATAATCCCATATAAGTTCCAGGCATATACATATTTTGCGTAAACCTTTTAGCCGCATCCCATATTGGATATGGTTTCAATTGATATGCACCTACCCAATGATTTGTTTCAGGTCTTTTATCAAAGATAACTTCACCACCGGCGTGTATAATTGATTGTGGTACTGAAAGATAAGTTTTAGATGGAATGGTTACCTCTTTAACTTCTAAGTACTTACAAATAAGGAATAGTGCATTAGTACAACTATCAATTGAAATAGCATAAGGAGCACCAGTATACTCAGCTACTTCTTCTTCAAACATCTTTACGATTTTGTATGGGTTGTGTAATTTTATCATAACGTTTAATTTTGTTCTTTTATTATTTCTATACAAAGGATATTCTTATCATTTACCATAACAAGTCTACCATCTTTTGTTTCAAATTTTGTAAACTGACCTTGCTTTATTGAATCCGTATCTACTCCATTGAATGTTCTTTTTTCTCCACCAACAAAGTGTAGGATTTTAGAAACATATTTTCCTTTTGCGGTTATTGAACTCTTTAAGCTAACCATTTTGTTTTTCAATTTATAGTATGTAAAGTTATCATCTATACCACTCACTTCAAATCCACAACTAAGGAATAACTTATCACTAGCAATATTACCATGCTTTACTTTAGCGTATGCAGTTGGCCATATAGCCATAGCTGATTTTATCATAAACTTACCAACTCCCATTCCAAAAAAATCAGGGTGTGTACATACTCTAATATCATCTTCAATCACACCCACATATCCTGCAGGCTTACCATCTAATAAAGCAATACGATAATGTTGTGAATTATCTGTCATATACTTTATCTGCTGTTCTTCGGTAATTGGTTGTGTTTGTAAAAATCCATCAATTACTCTACTATCCATTCGAAGTTTTCTAACAAACTCCCAATACTCTTTTGTACATTCTACTATTACCATACACATATTTTTTGAATATCCGGTCCACCTCTATAACCCCAAAATGCCTCTAAGTAACCTCTATGTGTTGGCATGTTCATCATCGGAGTAAGGCACGTTCCAATATCAATATAGGAATTATCGGGAAAATCTCTGAATAACTCATATACTGCCAAATTGGTGAATGTAGAAGCTGAGAATAAGAACACGTGATTTTTAATGTTATTCTCTTTAATCCATTGTCTAATAATTTCAATTTTATCATAATCATTTACAAATGCGTTATAACCCACTCTAAAGTCTTTTACGATGAATGGGAGTTTAGATGTATCTGCACTCTCATGTCCAACAAATACACAATCTTTACTATAAAGAATTGGAAGTGTATGTGTTATGAATAGTGGATAGTTACCATTAACCCAAAGATTAGCCCAAGTCAAACTCTCATCATCCCCACCATGCAAATCCAATTGCCATTGGAAATCTTTTTCACCAACACAACACTTACAACTAATACCTTTGTAATAATTTGGTTGACGGTGTTTGTATGCTTCAATCAATCTATTGTATGACTCGCTATGTTGTTTTGGGTCAAAATGTTTAAAATCAGCTGGTTGGTATATGCCACTTTGCTTTTGCTCACCAATTTGAATTAATCCCTTATCTAAAACCAATTCTTTGTTTTGAAGTATATAAAGTTCACCGTCAGAATAACGAGCAAACCCAAAGTGCTCATTATTTCTAATCATTTCAGTAAACTTAATAAAATGTTCTCTAAATTTCTTCATCTAATATCTTTTTAATCTTTTCAGCTGCTCTACCATCACCATAAGGACAAGGTTTACAAATATACGAATCTTTTTCCAACTCACCAAATAATTCTTTAAGTTTATTCGGTTCTTCACACATATAAAGGTGTCCAGTTTTTATACCTTCTGGTCTTTCGGTTGTTTTTCTACATACAATAACTTTCTTATTAAAGAACGAACCTTCTTCCTGCAATCCACCACTATCAGTAATCACCAACTTACAATCTTTAAGAATATTAATTGTTTCATCATGTGTTAAAGGGTCTACAACATTAATGTTTGTTAGTAATCCTTTATGTTTTTGAACGTTTGGATTTGGATGAATGGGTAATACGAATTTGTATTGTGGGTAATCAATTGCTAACTGATTAATTATTTTAAACCATTCATCTAACCAATGATGATTTTCTCTACGATGCATTGTAACTAAAACAGTATCACCATAACTACCTTTATCATACTTCATAAGATTATCCAATACAGTATTTCCAACTATGTGAATATCTCCTTTTACTCTTTCCGCATCTAAGTTCTCAGCGGAAAGCTGTGTTGGTGCAAAGTTAATGTCTGCCAAGCGAGCTATCATTTGTCTGTAACCTTCCTCTGGATAAGGATTTTCTAAATCGTAACTACGGAGTCCCGCTTCTAAATAGTAAACCTTTATTCCTCTATGAAACGCTGCTAGCGCACAAGCAAACGCAGAAGCCGTATCACCCTGCACCAACACACCGCTAAAGTTGTAGTTTGGAAAATATTCCATACAACTTATCATAATAGAATCTAATCTAGTATGACGAAAGCTTTCTTCTATATTAACTCTAAAATCAACTCTTATATCCGAAAGTAAATCCTCATGTTGACCTGTGAATAAAAGTTTATATTCTTTTTTATTCATAATATCAATCAATGGTTTTACTTTTAACCATTCTGGCCTAGTACCAAAACATATTAATATTGGGTCTTTCTTATTCATTTACTAATTTCCAACCTTTTAATCTTTGTTCTCTAAAATACTGATTCATTAATTCTTTGAAAGGTACTCCTTCCACACTTCTTTGATTTGATTCCCAAAGTGAGTTAGAATCACCACCATAAGTTCCACCCTTTAAACTTCCCCACATTTCCATATCGGAACGAGGATGTGGTGGTACATATGTTTTAATACCAGCATACTTTTGTAACATATATGAGAAATGCATATCCTCACCACATGTATTGTATTTAGGGTCTGGTAATTCTCTAACCATAATAGGTAACCATTCCTTTTTAAAGAACCAACTATGTCCTACCAAATCAACTTCAACAGTCCTATCATTATTACCAGATTCAGGCCATCCAAATCTTAAGTAGTGTTCGTAGTATGATGAATGTTGTGGTGGTAATGGATTCAAATAAAGCAATCCAACAGTTCCCAATAAACCTTCTTTTTCATTCATTGTATTCATACAATTTTCTAACCATTTTTTACCAGGAATTGTATCATCATCAAATATACAAACATATGGATTCTTAGCGTTCATAGCAAAGTAAAATCTTGCCCACACTCCAAAGTTGTAATTACAATAGGCAACAGGAACTTCCGTACCAATATCGTAATTAATCAAATCATTATCGCCGGGGTTATTGTACCACACTAATATCTCATCAGGTGGTAATGTTTGATTTCTTAAAGCCTCTAATTGTTCGTTTAGATGGTCTCCTCTTTTGTAACCATTTAATATAACTGTTATCATAATTCGTTTTTTATTCTTTCTAACCAAACTTCTTTTGAAAAACAAGCTTCATAATTAGCTTTAGCCATTTCTGAACACTCATTGTAAAATTCAATATCTTCCTTTAATTGTATTGCCAATTCTCTTGCTGTTTCCAAATCCGAAACATCTACTGATAAAGATGGGTGACATAATAATTGAGTATCTACATCGGCGTTACCAATACAAGGAATTCCAAAGTATGCACAATTGAGAGCGAATGTACCAGCTGCTACCGTTGGCATCATATGAACTCCGTATTTAAATGTTGATAATACAACCATCCACTCATTCCACATCATTCTTGGTAAATGAGTTAAGTTATCAACCATTCCTTCTTGATTAC
>JACCDO011586180.1_pt1 | contig 12377 bp, 10 predicted proteins | sample 7446101 | NCBI WGS metagenome assembly JACCDO01 (sample SAMN15323440, study PRJNA562643) | freshwater metagenome | isolation source: river surface water | place: USA:Blue River Watershed | collected 2017-08-16 | reverse complement strand
GCCAGTCGTGGTGCCGCCAGTCGTGGTGCCGCCAGTCGTGGTGCCGCCAGTCGTAGTGCTACCGGCACCGAGGCGGATCACCTCGATCCCGGCCATGTGCGCATCGCCCTGGGACGCAGTGAGTGTCAGATCGAGAACGCCGTCTGAGACCGGCACTTTGAACGAGGCTTTCTCGAAAAACCCGTAGTCCAGGAAACTGAAATCGCTTCGGACGCCTCTTCCTTCGAGGGTGACTGATATTTTTCTAAACTTAGACTGAAAATTCTCCCGCGCCCAAAGGTTCACTAAATAGTCTCCGCGGCTAGGCACGGGGATCTTGATCGCGAGCGGCGCTGAGCCTTGAGTGTGAATCACGCTTTGAAGCAGCTGGTCGGTGCCTCGGTCAATTTGAGGCAGGTTCGAGCCACTCTGAATGGGGCCACTGTAGGTGGAGTAAGCACCCACGATCTGGATCTTTCCTTGAGTCAGGGACTCTTGGAAAGCAGAGTAGGTTTGCCCATCGGCCTGAACAGAAGGACCGTTTAGGTTCACTCGCGCAACCAAGAGGTCCGCGCTACCGCCTCCTGTTGCAGGGCCCGAGAGGTTTTCCTGGCTCTTCGTTTTCACTTTCGAGCAGCCGGACGCCAAAAGCGAGGCTAGGCTCAGACCGATTAAGAGGTTTTTCATGGCAAAGGCCTCACTTGGAAGGGAACTGCAGGATAGTACCCGGCACGCGGAGCGTTCGGGTCGGAGCTGGCGAGTTCAGGCGCAATCGTGCTCACCCCGGGAAACGAGGGGCCCCACATCCAGAAGCCTTTTCGTCCCGTACTGTCGGTTGCGATGACTTGGAGTTGGTGAACAGCACCATCGGCAAAAGGAGTCGTGTCGAGGTCGAGTCGAAGGTAAGCAATGGGAGCAGGAACTTGTGTCTGAGCATTGTGGGTGACGACCACTTGACCGTCGACGACAATTTGAATTTTGTCTAAGCCCGCATTCCCGCCCGTCGTCTTCACCACGTCGCGGAAGTCGACTCGGATTCCCATCTGGGTGGCTCCCTGGTCAATCAAGTAAGGGGCGCCGTTGGCGGGAAGTTCGAAGTTGATGCCGCCCGCGCCCGTGGGCCCGCCGCCCCAAGTCCACATCCAGTCTTGATAGCCAGCCTTACTCCATCCGAGGAGCCAAGTTCTGGGTCCAGGATTGAACATCTTCGGATTAGCTGCCAAGCGAGGATTCGCAAGCGCTTTACCGTGAATGTCGTAGGGCTGAGTGTATGCGGGCGCGCTAGCAGGATCGAAATCGAATTCCACGTGGATGCCCGAAACAGTCGTGCCCACATCGAACTTCAGGGTGTTCATTCCCGTTTGGAAGTAAGTCGCAGGTACTTCGAATACCATGGCAAAGGGGGAGTTACCGCCGATGAAATTGTAATCGACAGCGTTGGTATTGATCGTCTTCGGATCCGGCATGGCAATTCGATTGCCGTTGATCAGAATATTCTGCTGGCTGTTCCACCCTTGATAGCCTTGGTAACCGACAGGAGATAGCGTGAACAGAAGTCGAGCCCGCAGAGCATTTGAGATTGAGTCGGGAATTTCGAGTTGCACAGGCGTCGTCGTGATTTGTTCGGAGCCTGAGCTCATCGCGAGCTTGTAGTTGTGGGTCCTGACGTTTTTGGCCGGGCCATCAAAGCAAAAGTTATCCCAGTGAATCATGTTCACGTACGATGAAGAGTCTTTGCCCGAGTTGTAGGCTGCCGTTACCCAGTTGAACTGAGCTTCTTCAAAATCAAGAACCGGATTGATGTCGACACCCGAAGCCCAGCGCCCATCGACGTAAATGTCGATTCGGCTTTTGCTGAGTGCGATTTCCCAGTGCTTTTGGCTGTTTGGCACCAATCGGGAACGCATGTGGATGGGAGTCGAAGACCAAAAACCGGTCGTCCAGTTCCACTCTTGAAGTGTTGTACGGGCTCCAGTCGAATCAATGCGTTGAATAGAAATTCTCTCTCCGTCGACTTGAAGGCGAAGGAAGTTGCTGGGGTATTCGCCTGCCACGGAAGTTTCGACTCGTGCGTGTCCATGCTGATCGAAGGATCCGAAGTGCCGCGACGCGGGGTGGATGTCTAGGTACCAGGTATTTCTTCCGCCTTCGGCTCCGTCCATGTCGAAAAGGATTCTTCCGGTTCTTCCTGCAAAGTTAAAAATTCCTCGTGGGCGAATGCTCGAGAAACTTCGATCGTTATAGAAGGTCTTATCTAGACCGTTGGTCGCGACCGTGCTGTGCGCGTGGTACTGATTGTTGATGAAAGTGCCATCAAAAGTCTGACCGTTGTTGACTCGGATGACTTGGTTCCATTTCAGTTCATCCAGGGCCCCGGCGCTGAGATTGAAATCATCGAAAAAGCCCGTGCAAAGTGCCTTCAACTCGTCGCTTCTTTGAGTGCTAGCGCGAACGATCACGGGATCGCTCGGTTGTCCTACTTGACCTTCGTTATTCACGCCCCAAATCGTGGCTTCGTAGATTTCTCCCGGAGTCAGTGGCTGAAGGTCGACGTCGTAATAGGTGGTGGAGACGGTCTTAACGATCTGCTTTTGAGAGTCGCGAAGCTCAATGTAAAACCCGCGGAGTGGGCTCGGAGGCTTCGGTGTCGTAGAGTCAAAACCGCTCATGTAATAAGCAAAAGCAGGGCCTGACCAGTAGTTCACTTCTTCGAACATTCCGGGTCCGTAGTTGCCGCCATCGCCGTAGGAATACACTTCCACGCCTTTTGGAAGGATTAGGCGAGCGCGCTTGTCATCGGGAAGGACGCGGATGGGGCCAGTGATTTTCGGAATCTGTGGATTGGTGCCGGTAGTGGGGTCGAGCAGAAAAGGCGTGAAGCTTGAGCCCTGGCCAGACATGACAGCGGGTCCGCAAGATCCTGCGCTTGCAGATTCGTAATAAGCATTCGCGCCATCGTCGGAGAGGAAGCGGCTTTTCTGAGTGCAGCCGGAAACTGCAATCGGTAAAAGCAGATAGAAAGTTGGGCGAAGGAAAGGTGACCCCATGAATTACCCCTTAAACCAAGGATTGCGTTGAATCAGGTCGCAGGCAATTGTGTCAGGGGAGACACACTTTTTGTGTGTAAAAATTAAGATTTTCGTCAAGAGCCGTATTTTTCGCCAGGGGCCCTGGATCGTCTAAGAAGTAATAAACTCTCAGGTTTTGGCCGCTTGCCGCTTGGACGATGGCGGCTGCGCACATTTTGCATGGCTTCAAGCTGCAAAGAAGGGCGGAGTCTGGGGGGATGGGCTTTGAGTGCGTTCGTGCCCAGTGGAGCAGGAGACTGAGCTCGGCGTGATGTGTGGGGTTCTCTGAACTTCGGTTGTGAGCCCAAGAGAGGAGGCGGCCTTCTTTTGAGAGCAGAAGCGCAGATATCGGCCGATCGCTTTGGTGGCGCTCCTGGTTTTTTGCTCCGATGCGGGTGAGCTGGGTGAGGAGCTCGTTCCAAAAAGTCGGTGCCGCTTCAACTGGCTGGGATGGAAGTGTGATGCCCTGTGGTAAATTCGGATATCCTAAGAGTGTGGGCTGTGCAGTTTGGGTAGAAACCTCGTGAAAAGAGCACCCATCGAAGGGGCCTGGGCGTGATTCTGTTGGGGATTCTGGCCCAGATGACGAGGGGCTCTTTTCTTGAGGGTCAGGCAGGGACGTGAGCTTTCGCGCGCCGACTCGGACCATTGCCTGGTCGAGGAGCGTGGGTAGGGCTGTGCTGAAAATGCGTTGCCTGAGAAGCTGCCTCGCTTGCTCACGGTGATCGTCGTAAATGCCCTGAATCAGCCTGGTGATGGCGCTTTCAAGGAGTTCCGCACGAGCGTCTTTTGGGAAGCGCGTGAAATAGACCTGATTCCGAAATTCGAGCGCGGCAAAGTCGAAGTCGGGTGAATGGTTTGCGAGATGAGCAAGAAGCGCTTCCCCTCGGGCTTTCTCCAAACCCAGGCGGGCTTCACGCTTCCAGCGAGGTTCTCGCTTTTTAGGACTCTCAGCCACTCTTCTTGGCGAAGTAGGTATCCATGGGAACTTCTCCGCCCACCGTGAGCTCAGGAATGCGAAGCGTCGGCTGAGCGTCGGTGACCGGAGCTCCTTGGCCGTCTTTTCCGCAAGTGCCGGTGGCAAAGCCCAAGTCGCTTCCCACGCGGTCCACAATTTCCATCACGCGCGGCCCGTTGCCGACGAGTGTTGCGCCACGAATTGGCTCACCCAGTTTCCCATCGCGAATCAGGTAGCCTTCGGTCACTGCGAAGACGAAGTCGCCGGTGACGGTATTCACCTGACCGCCGCCCATGGCTTTGACGAAGATGCCTTCTTTAGTGTCTTTCAGGATTTGTGCGGGATCGTCTTTTCCTGGTGCAATGTAGGTGTTGGTCATCCGAACAATGGGCTTGTTGCGGAAGGTTTCGCGCCGCCCATTGCCCGTAGCGGGAAGGTCAAACTTCATCGCTGAGAGGCGATCGACCAAGTAGCCCTTCAGGATTCCGTTTTCGATCAGCGTGGTTTTCTGAGAAGGCGTGCCTTCGTCGTCATAGGCGTAACTGCCGCGGCGGGCGGGCATCGTACCGTCGTCCAGAACCGTGATCAGGGACGAGGCCACTTGTTGGCCCACTTTGCCCTGGTAAACGGAAAGACCGTTGCAGGCTAGATCGGCTTCAAGACCGTGACCCACAGCTTCGTGGATCATCGTCCCGCCCGCTTCGGCGGCGAGAACGACGGGCATGGTGCCTGCGGGAGCAGGTTTAGCGTCGAGTAGGATTTTCACACGTCCGGCTGCGGTCTCGCCGATGGACTCAGGTGTCGTCACGTCGAAGAACTCAAGACCAATGTAGCCGCCGTCGCTTTCGTGAGCGGTTTCTACGCGGCCGTCTTTTTCACCGACCACTTGAACAAACATCTGAAGGTAGGTCTTGTCGTCGCGACCTACGATTCCGTCTGAGTTTACGACCAGAATGCGGCGCAGACTATCCAGAACCACGCTGGTCACCTGCCTGGCATCGGGCAGGACTTTTCGGGCCGCTGCATCGCCCCTTCGAGCCAGCTCTACTTTACCGGGTAGGCTTAAGTCGCGCGGCGAGCGAGCGACTTTCCAGCCGGCGATTTCGGCAGAGGGTTTTTTCATCGGGCCCCATTCAATTTCGCGAGTGGGGGCAGGCTCTGACGTTTTCACAGCTGCCGAAAGTGATTCAGCCAGATTCATCAGGCCGGTTTCGGTCAGATCGGTAGTGTAGCCATAAACTTGACGCTTATCGAAAACGATTCGAAGTCCGCATCCGCGGTCGGTTCCGTCGATGACTTTGTCGACTCGTCCGCCCTCAAAAAAGATCCGAGTTGATGCCGTGTCCTCGAAAAACAGTTCCGCCAAGGCTCCACCGTTTCGGAGGGCCCGCTTCAGCACGGCTTCTACGGGAAGTTTCTCGAGCTTGAGCGATGCGAGCGCTTCAGCGAGGACTTTCGAGCGAGGGGTCGGAATCGAGTTCATAGATCAAATCTCCCAGGCTTTTCAGAAGGTGTTCGGCTTCTTCCAAGCGGCTATCCGGAATTTGAAGCTCGAGGTCGCAGAAAGCAACCCCGGGTTGATGTCCCACTGTGGAGTAGCCCAAGACGCCCTCGTGAGCCTCAAAAATGGCGTAGACGAATGCGGATTCTGTTTTTTTGACGCGAATCCAGCGCTTTTCGGCAGCGCCGGGATTGAGTGTAGCGGAAGGGGTGGCCTGAGGGGAAGGGCGAGGGGAGGTCGAAGTCACATCAGTCTCAAAGGGTTCGCGGATGGGGATTGCCTGAGTTCCAGTCGCCCCTTATCCTTTAAGAATGAACCCAACGGATTGGGCACGGCTGCCGGGGATGGTGGCGATCGTTCTAAGTGGAACACTGGCGGGCTGCGCTACGGCTACCCCGAAGGCAGGACGTGATGCAACGTCGATGTCGGCGGCTGGGCCGCAGGGGGCTGTTGCGGGGAGTCCGCAGGAGCTACAAGCGCGAATCGACGCTCTAGAAGCCAAGCTCGGGATGATGAACGAGAAGCTGGATGTCGTGGTGCTGCGGGCCGAGCCGGCTCTCGCGCGTTCCGCCAAGCAAGCTTCTGAAACCATGGTTCCGAATCCTGCCGATCAATGGGGCGACTTACGGCAGGCCACGCCGGCGCCCGCGGGCTTGGACCGTGGCTATGCGGCGGGTCCGGCTGTGAGTGATTACCGCCAAGCCATGGTGAACTACCGCGCCTCCCGCTTTGCAGAAGCTGCAGAAGGCTTTTCGAATTTTGTCGAAAAGCATCCCGATCATCCATTGGCAGGTGCTGCTCAGTACCACCTGGGCGAGTGCTGGCTGCAGCGGGGCGACTGGAAAAAAGGCGCTGAAGCATTGGAGCGGGTTCTGACCTCGTATGATCGATCCAGCCATGTCAGCTGGTCTCTGAAGCGCTTGGCCGAAGCTGAAGATCACCTCGGGAAGACCGACCAAGCCGCCCGGCATCGCTTACTTCTGACTTCGCTTTACCCAAGCTCGCCGGCCGCTCAGGGTGTCGGAATTGAGCAAGCGCAATCGGAATCAAAGTCAGGCGAATCGCATCAAGCTGCGTCGCCTGAAGTGAGCGAACCGGGAGCCGTCGACGCTCCTCCGCCCACTTTGCCGGCGCAGGCGGGGGGCTGATTGAAAAAGGGTTGGCACGAGCCGAGTCGTATTGTTTTCGCTTTCCTGGTCTTGGCGATGACCGGGCGGGGGGCCTGGGCTGCCGTGGCTCGGACGCCGGAACAAGATTCGTTGCTGCTAGCCAACACTTTGAAGGCGATTCCGGACGAGGAGTGGCGCGCGATTGCCGGTTCTCGAATCGAAGAAAAGCTCGAGATTCAAAAAGGAGACACGCTCTTTGGAATCTCGGCCCGTCTCTTTGGTGATGCCAAGTATTGGCCCAAGATCTGGGCGCTGAATGCTTCCTCGATCACGAACCCGCATTTGATTCGACCGGGGAATTTCGTGAGCTTCCTGCCGGGGAGCGGCACAGAACTTCCAGCCGTGGCGATTCAGACCACGGGTGTAGCCGATGCGATCCCGCATGGAAGTTCCGCGCCGCAAATCGCAGAGGAAGACTCCAGTCGCGAGCCCGATGTAGCAGACTCAATTCGAGTGCGACGCGGGCGATCGCAGGAATGGCGAAACCTTTCTCGACAGCCTTGGGAGTTTGTCGAAGACACGACTCCGAAAACGGTGGATCGAACCGGGCTAGATAAAAGAAGCCGCGTTCGAAAGGGAACTCCAGAAGGGTTTGAGCTTCAATTCTTTGCAACCGGTGACCCGATCACTCCCTGGGGCGAAATCCTGACCAGCAGTGCGGAAGGAAAGCTTCTGTCCCTAGGCGATACGGTTTTTGTTCGTCAGGTCGAGCGCGATCTTCAGGTGGGCGAAAGCTACGCCGTTGTGGGCGAGCCCGGTGAATACGTTTCGAACTTGAATCAACGCGAAGCACGCTCTTACAAGAACTTGGGTTTGGTCAAAATTGTCGGCGTGAAAGACGGCCGATTCATTGGCGAGATCACCCAGGTGAACGAGCCCATCGTTCGCGGAGCGCTCTTAATTCCTAAGCTGAAGCGTGTGGAGTCGTTTGAGCCGGTTGCAGGACCGAGTCCCTTGGAATCGGAAGTCATTCTGGATCGAAGCTTCAATACGTTTGCGACTGCACAGTACAAACAGCTGGTTCTAGACCGTGGAACCGATGATGGTGTTCGCGAGGGGATGGTGTTTCGGATTTTCCGTTATGATGATCCGGCTACGAAGGACCGGATGATCGATAGCGACGTCGTCGCTCAAGCCGATTTGATGGTGGTTCACACCAGTGAGCGCGTTTCTACGGCGATTGTGTTGCGTGGAACGGAGTTGGTAAATGATGGCGCGATTGCTGTTCTTCTGACGGATGTTCGGGACTTAACCTCGGGTAAGCGCCGACGCGAGATCATCGTCGAGAATTCGAAGGAAACGGGCTCTGAGAAGGCAGAAGAACTCAATCGCCTCAATCAGACCGACGTCAGTGGAAGTTTAGGAAGGAAAGAGGCCAAAGAGCTTCGGCAGCTTGAGCGTTGGAAAGAGAATGGACAGGCGCTGGAACCTGCAAAGTCACAGTCAGAAAAAGATAAGTCTCAGGAAACGCCTGCAGCTGAAACCGCTCCCACGCCACCTGTTGAGGAGGTGCCTTCAGCACCTGCAGTGACAGAGGTGCCTTCAGCGCCTGCGGCGGTAGAAGTCCCCGCTCAGGCTCCTTCTTCGTTGGCGCCCGTCGAGCAGCCGGCGTCACCAGCCGAGCCCACGCCTCAGCCGATGCAAAGTGCGTCATCAACGTCTGGGGCTGACGGCAATCAATCAAGCGAGGAGGAGCTTCCTCCGGTTCCTCAGCCTAGTGGAACGCCCGATTCAGACGCCCAAGCGCTGGACCAGCTTTTGAACCCCCCGTCGGGAGAATGATCGATGTTTGGATTAAGTTTAGGCCACTTGTTGATCGTTCTGGTTGTTGTTCTTTTGTTTCAGGCGAAGAACCTTCCGGGTTTGGGTTCGGCTTTGGGTCGTGGAATTCGCGGCTTCAAAAAGGGCCTAGAAGGCGAGCCGCTGGCTGATTCATCTCAGCGCTCAGATTCGAAAAAGGACTCTTCTCAGCCGAAGTAAGGGTTGGGTTCGAGGGGCCTTTTTGGGGCTAGCGCTAGGCGCATCAGCTCCGTCTCTGCCCGTTTCTGGCGCGGAGAAGGGGAGCTTCGAGCAGAGGTTCGAGCAAAGGGAGGTCGAGCTTCGTCTTCCGGGCGAGAGGCGATCCGTCTGGGTGCAGATTCGGCGACCGAGGCTTCGGCGCTTAGGGGAAAAGCTTCCGGTCGTCATGGTTTTTGGCGGGTTTGAAAACGCGGCGAGGGTTTTGGATCTTTTCACCGTTCAAAAACGCTGGGTCTTGGCCAGCTTTGATTATCCTTTTCGAGGCCGTCGGCCGCTGCGCTTTCCTGAGAGTGTCCTCGATATTCGGGAAGCACGCCGCATGGTGCGTTTGACGCCGATTGCGATGCGGGCGCTCGTTCAAAGTATTTCGGAGCTGGAGCCCTCGGCCGATCCCGCTCGTCGAATCCTGGTGGGTGCAAGCCTGGGAGGGCCTTTTGCTGTCCAAGCTGCTTCGCAGCTTCCATCAGGTGAGCTCAGTGCCTTGGTGCTTGTGCACGCATTCGGTGATGTTCGAGTCGCTGCTACCGCTTCGCTTGAAGCCCTCTGCCAGAGAGCCTTTCCCGCTTCTCCTGCTTTTGCTTCATGGCTCGGGAAAGGTTTAGGGCAAGGAATTTGGAGGGTCTTGGGTTCGCCGGATCCGGTCCGGGACGCGTACCTCCTGCCAGAAGGGCTTCGAGTCTATTTTCTGCGCGCAGGGGAGGATTCCCGGATTCCTGCACTGGCGGTGGATCGCTTGGAAGAAGCTCTCAGGAATGCTCCCATTCGTTTGAATATTGAGCGCCAAGCCGGAGATCATCTGCGCCCTGGAGACCGTGCACAGCTGCAGGAAGCTTTGAAAGCGGTCGACGATTGGTTGTCCAAGCAACGCCTTTTAGATTCTTGAGAGACTTCTCTAGGCTTGAGCGGGCTGTGGCCTACCGTGTGCAAAACTTCGCACCTGGATGGCGGAATCATTGGATTGGCGTGACTTTCCTGTTCTAGAAATTTCAGAGGGGCGATTCTTCGTTCCCGAAAAAGAAGGCGGGTTTCCTCATGAAAAGTGGAGGCGGGCAGAGCGGCTTTGGATTCAGGGATCGCCCGAAGCGCACTCCTGTTTAGATCTATTGCCAGGGCGCGGGTTGGCGATCGTCGGTACGCGGCAGCCAGAGCGGAGTACCGAGCGAGACGTTCGTGAGGCAGTAGCGGCACTGCGGGGGAGTGGCTTGGTGATCGTCTCAGGGCTAGCGCGCGGAGTGGACGCGGCCGCGCACGAAGCGGCTCTTGAGGCGGAGCTTCCCACGATCGCTGTAGTCGCCGGAGGTTGGGATGTCTGTTATCCGCGCGAGCATGAAGAATTACGAACGAGAATTCTTCGGGCAGGCGGACTGGTCATCACTGAGCAAGGACCCGGTGAGCCACCTTATGAGTCGTGCTTCTTGGAGAGGAACCGCTGGATTGCCGCTCTGTCCAAGACGATTTGGGTGGCGCAGGCTCCGGTCCGTTCAGGTGCACTCAATACTGCAAAATGGGCACGCGATTTAGGGAGAGTCGTGCTGGCCACTCCTTCACGTCCTGGCGATCCGGCTTTTCTGGGAAACCAGGATTTAATGGACCGTCATGAAGCACAGTGCTTTTGGGGCGCGCACAGTCTGAGTTCTGTTTGGCTTGAGCTTCTTTCTCTGAAACCTCAGGTCAGTTCAGGAAAAGGAAAGAAAAGAAAGAACTCGGATTCGGTGCCTCGAAGTTTGTCGATACGCGCGCAGGCGCTCTGGAAGCGCGTGGCAAATGATGAACACTCTCTAGGAGCATCTGAGCTTCAAGACCTTCTGGCTTGGGCCATGGGAAAAGAAGGCTGGATGGCTGGCGATTTTTTCGCTGCTCTCACCGAACTTGAATCTCGGAACCACGTCCTGCGAAGGGGCGGAAGTCTGAAGCTTCGTCGCGAAATCGATCAGATCAGGAGCGGAACGTAAGGATTGGCTTTTCGGTCTGCCACTTCAAAAGAAGCCGCTCCGGTAGCGCGAAGCGTGTTTTCAAGCTTCCCAGCGCGGTAGACCGTAATTTCCAAGTCAGAGAGTTTGGAGTTCGCGCAGTAAAGCAGCGAGCCGTCGGTATCTTCAAGCGTGATGCCTGCGAAGTCGCGGTACTGAGCTTTCAGGACCCCTCGGAAGCGCAGGTCGCCGCGTTCGGCGCTGAAGTGCCATTCATTGAAAGTGTGCTTGGACCGCGATTGAAGCGCCGACCACAGCGAGTTGAAGCGGTACTCCTGGCCTCGGTACAGAAAGTAAAAAGAGGAGAGTCCGGGCGAAGGAACGAGGCCCCCGAGTCGAGTGCGAACCGTGAGCCCTTCGAATGCGGCAGCTTCGCTTTGGCCGGCTTGGTTCACAAACGCGTTGCAGTGAGCCCAGGCCCAGGAGTGGCCATTGCGCTGGTGGGTGATGTGTCCCTGCATTCCCGGCGCAGCTTCCCAAGCGGTGGTTCGTCCGTCGACACTGACATTCCCTGTGAAAGCGAGATCCTCGCCCACGGTGATGATTCTTCCTCGGGCCAAAAGGCGATGAGCGAAGGTCTCGGGCACTGGTTCAAACTGTCCCACCTGAGCGGCTTCGGCTCTGGGCGCCATTTTCAGGTCCCAGCTGATTTCCTTCCCCTTGGCAGTGATTTTTCCGCGAGTTCCGTTCGGTGAAAGCTCGCAGCCGCCGATCCGGAGAACCGGACCCTCAGGGGTTTCTTCCGTTTGAAATGCCGAGATATCGAAAGTCTGCCGGATAGCGACTTTTTGAACTTCTCCGGTTTCCCGGTTTCTTTCGAAGTGAACCGCCCAAACTGCAGCTTCCCGCTTAAAGCCGTTGCGGGTGGTGAGCAAGGTGAAGCGGACCCACAGGGCCTTTCCTTGCGCAGGTAAATTCGCTTTGAAGTACCAGCCTTCATGGAAGCCAGCGCGCTTTTCAGCTGGAAGGCCGGGCCAGACCGGGGTGTTGGAGTTCATCTTTTTGGCTTACCACTGGCCGAAGCAGGAGGGTATCCCCTTCGCGGCCGGCCATCCTGGCCACCTCTTTGATTTGGCGGCGTCCAGCGGGGGTCCGCTCGACCTGGACCACCCAGTCCAGCCCTAAAGCGAGAAGTTCGCGAAGGGCGGGCAGGGGCAAGAGCGACCCTCCAAAAAGTAGGCAAAGCAGCTCGATCCGTCGAAGCGCCTCTCGGGGGGACCTTGCGTGGAGGGTAGCCAACGCCCCTGTGTGGCCGGTATTCAAGGCTTGCAGGAGTTCCAGAACTTCGCCGCCTCGGCATTCCCCGAGAACAATCCGGTCGGGGCGCATCCGGAGCGACTGTCGCAGGAGTGACCTGAGTGTGATTTCTCCGAAGCCGTCGGCATTCGGGGGGCGCGCTTGCAGCGAGACGAAGTGCGGGTGGCGGGGGGCAAGTTCGGGCGTATCTTCCAAAGCCAGGATGCGATCCGTTGCTGGAACGTGCTCGAGTAGTTCCTGAGCGAGCGTGGTCTTGCCGGAGCCTGTGGGCCCACTGATCAAGACGCACTGGCCCTGGGCCACTGCCTGAGCGATTACTGAAAAAAAGGGATCATTTGCCCAAACCGAAGCGCTTCGGGCTTCGGGGCGAGGGAGTCGCCGAAGACTCAAATGAGGGTAGGGAGTGACGGCAGGCGGAAAGGCGAAGTGAACGCGAAACCGGTCATTCCAGGTGGC